>OKWJ01002310.1_pt1 | contig 10230 bp, 7 predicted proteins | sample 1607121 | NCBI WGS metagenome assembly OKWJ01 (sample SAMN04414080, study PRJEB24778) | human gut metagenome | material: faecal | host: Homo sapiens | reverse complement strand
TAGTCCAAAAACCTATGTGGATATTGATTTGCAAGAACCAAATGGTCAAAAGTATGTTTTAGATACAGATGGCTCAGTTTCTTACAATGGAGAAAGTAAAAGTGCATATGTTTCAATAAATGGGGAAAAGAAAAAAAGTGTTGTGATTCGTGCCAGAATAGTGGCAGAAGTTTATAATAAAGATGGTGTTTGCATTGGCACAACAAATAACTACGAGTTGACACAGACTGCTAAATCAGAGGATGTAAATGAAGCAGAAAAGTGGTATAATAAAGATGAAATATATTACTATACCAGTGTTTTAAATGCGAACAAAAAAACAGCAAATATTTTTGACAGCGTAAAGTTGACAGCAGTATCTGAGATACCAGAAGGTGGATTTGTAAAATTCCATGTAATAGTAGATGCATTAGAGGTGAAAACAGATACAAACAACATACCACCTTCCGAATCCCTGGCAACAGTAAAACAATATTGGTCAGAGTTACCAGATGGTATTTGGGAGTAAAACAGATAAAAATATAGAACAACAGTAATTTTAATGTAGAGAAGAAGGGGGACGATTCCTATGAAAAAACAAATGAATCATAAAAAAAGAAAATTAAAAAAGAAGTTGGCTTCGATGACGGCAATCGTGCTTGTGCTTGCAGTGGGGGTATGGGGAACAATGGCATATTTAAGTACACTATCAAACAAAAAGGAAAATACATTTACAGGTAGTAAAGGTATCGCATTAAAACTGACAGAGCCTTATTGGGACGAGACCCCAGGTGCGGATGATGGTGTGACAGATTTAACAGAGCTAGGTAAAGTCGCAGCAAGTAGTTATACACCAGGTACCAAGATAGGTAAAAACCCAATTTTGACTAATAGTTCGACTGATGCAGATTCGCCAGAATGGGTTGCGCTTGCAGTATCTTATACAATTGGGAATAAGGCAGTGTCTTATACGCAATTAAAATATTTAATTGAAAAAATTACATTTAATACAACTGCTGCAGATGATGGATATTGGATTGCTGCTGATCCGCTTGCTAGTGGAACATTAAATGAAGATAAAGGTTATATGATTTACTTATATAGTAAAGTATTAGCAAAGGATGCAGCTACCAAACCTCTATTTACCTCTGTAACAATTAAAAGCAGTGATGATTTAGAGGGTAGTACAAAGGATGGCTATGTTACAGACTTAAATACCGCGTTAGGTATTACAACGGATGATCAAAAATATAAAATCAATGGCAACCTTCCTGACTTCCAGATTGATGTAATTGGTGCTGCCATTAAAAACGAATATAAAAAAGACGGAGCTTCTACAGCCGCAGAAGCATGGGCAGACTTAGCAATTGAAAAGCAAACTGAATTAACAACTAATTTGGTAGGTCTATTAACTTCTAAGTTATCAGACGAATCGAAGACAGTAGGTACACCATAATCAATCAGAATAGGGAAAAAGGGGGACTGACATATGATAGAAGAAAAACTTATGACAGAGAAAGAATGGAAAGAAAAGCAAAAGAAAAAAACAAGGAAAAAATACATACGAAATGCGTTGGCATTAGTTTTAGTTGCAGTGATTTCCATTGCTGGTACATTGGCATATTTGAGTAAAAAGACCGATACGAAGACCAATACATTTACAGGTAGTGGTGGATTGGAAGTAAAATTAGAAGAACCAAAATGGAACGAGGACAATGCAAAGAACTATACACCAGATAAGATTATTTTAAAAAATCCACAGCTATATAACGGAAGTGCATGGACGGATGCTAATAACGATGATGTAATTGATACAGGTGAAATTACACATTCCACACAATATGATGAATATATGGCTATGCGAATTGATTTTCAAGAAAATAAAGCATTGATTACATATGAAAATTTGATGAACGTAATTGATGCAATTGCATTTGATACAACAAATTGGAAACTTGTTGCAGTGTCAGCAGATGGCACAATGTGGAATACCAGCGTTGATAATACAAAGTTATCTCCTAGTTTAGATGCAGCGGTAACTGGAGCCAAAAGTATGATTTTCCTTTATACAACAGGTGCAGATGCAACTACTGTAGCTCCTGGAGATGTTACAGAACCATTGTTTTCTCAAATTCAAATTCGTGATGGAAACACGGAACCGATTAAAGCGTTAGATGGAAGTGGCGATGCATTGACAGGCGGTTTTCCAACCTTTAAAATTGATGTATCTGGTGCAGCAGTAGATAAGGAAAGTTTTAAGAAATCTGACAGTTCCTACGATGTTTCTGCTGCCACTATAGCATTGATTGATTTATTAAAAACTAAATAGTTATATAAAATATTATAAAGAGGGGGTGTTACCATGACACCAGATTCTGCCGTAAGCAAAAAGAATGGGAAGAAAATTCTGTTTGGGGTGTTAGCAGTTGGGTTGGTAGCACTCCTTTCTATCATTATGACATGGGCATATTTACGTGACAAAACGGATGAAAAAACACATACCTTTACACTGGGACAGGGCGTAGATATTCTATTGACCCAGGCAGAGGATGTAGATATTAAAATTATACCAGGAAAAGAATATCCACAGTTAAAAGCAATGGTGTCTATTCCTGCATCTGCAATGGAAAAGGAGTACATTGCAACTAAAGTGCTTTTTTTTAGAGAAAAAGAAACTACGATAAATGGAAAAATGAGTTTGCAATACGAGCCAATCAGTTATGCTGATTTTAAGAAAGATTATGGGGAGATTTGTTCCTATTCTCAAGAAGGAATAGATGACATAGCAGCAGTCGGCACAACTTCGACAGGCTGTAGAACGGACTGGACTTTAGATGCAAGTAGTGAGCAAGATAAGACAGGTTCCATTTTCTATTATACAGGAAATAATACAGATGGTTCAGTTGCCTCTGTTTTACACGATAAAAAGATTGTTGTCTTTGATTCTGTAAAAATGAAAAGTGATTATGATTTAAAATATACAACTGCTGTTTCGTCTGCTGGTCAGATAGGATTGTATGATGAAACAGGAAAGTTTTTAAAGGATCGGACAATTGTAAATGACGGACAATTACAGGGCTTTAAAATTGTTGTATGTGCATATGCTGTGCAGGGAAATATATCAAAGGAGCAAGGAAAAGAAGCATTGGAGAATCTAGTGAAAAGTAATCCATAGATCGGGGGTATTTTCATGAAAAAAAGAAAAATTATATTAATAGTGACTCTGGTTCTTCTTTTTCTAGGAATAGGCATAGCAGGAATTGTATATGCGGCAAATAAACAATCCGCAGAAGCAACAAATGTTATTACGGTAGGAAGTGTAAACATTGAACTTACGATGCAAAAAGAGGAAAAAGATGGGACTGTTCAAATAGAGCCTGAACAGAATACTGAGAATGAGATTTCTGTTAAAAATACGGGAAAATATGCTGCATATATTCGCGTAAAAGTAACAAAAGATTGGAAAGCCTATAAAAGCAATTCGGCAGTGGATGCAACACAAATAGCTGGGTTGCGTTTGCCAAGTAAGGATGCTATTTCGTTAAACTATGATACAACAAAATGGAAATATGTAAATCAAAATGGTGAAGATTATTACTATTACAAAGACATCTTGCCTGCAGGAGCGGATAGTAGTGTAGTGTTTTCTCCTAACTATAAAATTTTAACAGAGAAAACAGAAGGAGATGGTTTACTCTCTAATTCTATTTTAAAAGATTTAGATGCACAGGATATTTCGATTGACGGAGATATCAAAGTTGTGGCAGAGGCAATTCAGGCAGACTCTGTTACTCCAGTAAAAGATAGAAATGGAGATGTAATTGGCTGGCCTTCAGAAAATGCCAATTCGTCAATTCCATCCATTGATACTTCTATCAATTCGCCTACAGGAGAAGTGGTATTTAATACAGATGATATAAGTATTGATAATGGAACGGTAGGTTCTCTGCTTGATATTGCAGGAATTATGCCTGGGGAAACCGTCTCACAGATGATAGAGATAACCAATAGTACAGATCGAACGATTCCTGTATATATGTATGCAAAAACAGAAAGTGCATTTTCGTCTTTGCCGGAAGAAGAAAGAGAACTTTTAGAATCTTTACAGCTATTGGTTGCGAATAAAGATGGTACAGTTTTGTACTCAGGACCGATGTTTGAAGATGATGATACAAAGCAGTTGTTCACGCCTAATATTCCTGTTTTATTGGGAACACTTACACAGGGTACTTCACAGGATGTATACATTGCAGTAAAATGTCCTGAACGCTGGAATAAACCAAATACAAAGGTGAAGGTATTATGGGTATTTTCTGCACAAAAGGCAACGACTCCTACACCGAGTATAACAACGCCTGCACCATCAGAAGCTCCAACGGTTCTACCTACGAGTACGCCAACTCAAAGTCCAAATGTACCAAATCCTACATCGTCAGAGATTACGGATAATCCTGAAGTTACGGCTACACCAATTGTGACTGATTTTCCAGAAAAAACGGATAGTGTAGTAGTAACAACGACACCAGTAAAGACAGAGGCACCAAAGCCAACGGTTACACCACAAATAACAGCTACACCGAAGCCTACGGAAACAAGTTTATCAGAAACACCAATTCCAACGCCAACCAGCAGTTCAGGAATGAAACCACAGGGAAGTTCATATCCAGATACCACGATGGATACCATTATAGAAACCCCTGAAACAGTTACAGATAAACCTAAGAAAACACCTTCTTCTGCGAATCGTCCAAATGCGACGAAAAAGCCAATAAGAAAGGTGGATCCCGATACAGTTTATCCGACTAAGACGGGAGACATAACACCTATTTTGTTCTGGACTATGCTGTGTATGATTTCCTTTATAGGAACTGCATGGATGCTTGTTTGTTTAAAAAGAGATAGGTAAGAGAGGAGAGAAAAAGTTGAAGAAAAAATTACATATGTTACTCTTTCTGTTATTTTTAGGAGTTTTTTGTGTTTCAGCGTGGAAGCTAATTGGGATATATCGTACCTATGAAAAAGGGGATTCTATTTATGGCAAAATAACTGATATGGTAGTTAAGACCGAAACGGATACCTATCAGCCACAGATAACCGATGATCCAAAAGATGTAGAAGAAAAAGAAAAAACGAAAAAAGATAAAATGATTTCTGTGGATTTTATGACATTAAAAACAAAAAATGAGGATATCATTGGATGGCTTTATATTCCAGACAGTGCAATTAGTTATCCATTATTACAAAGTGAAGATAATAGTAAATATCTACATGAAACCTACGATAAACAAAGCAGCATCTTTGGCAGTATTTTTATGGATTATCGCAATCATTCTGATTTTACTGACAAACATACTATCATTTATGGCCATAATATGAAAAATGGTTCTATGTTTGGTACTTTAAAAAGATATAGCGATACAAATTTTTTTAAAGAACATAGAAATATTTATATTCTTACCGAAAAAGGAACCTTTCGCTATCGTGTGTTCTCCTATCATGTAGCGGATGCTAGTGGTCGTGTATATACCACATCCTTTTCCGATAACAATGCATACAAAGAATTTTTAAACCTAATTACAGGAAGTTCTTATATGAAAACAAAATTGAAGGCAACTGCAAAGGATAGAACAATTACATTGTCAACTTGTACAGGGCAGGAAGAAAGCCGTTTTGTTGTACATGCAAAATATATGGGAAAAATGGTAGAGAAAGATAAGTAAAAATAAAAAAAGGTAGTTATATAATCCTTTCTTTCCTCATAAGATAGTTTATAGGATTGGAGGGATTGGATGGAAGGTCAGTTTCAAGTATACAAGGATATGCAAGCAAGAACAAATGGGGAAGTTTATATTGGCGTAGTTGGGCCGGTGCGTACAGGTAAATCAACTTTTATCAAACGATTTATGGATTTACTTGTAATTCCGAATATGAAGGATGTACATAGCCGGGAACGCGCCATTGATGAACTTCCCCAATCTGCTGCCGGAAAAACCATTATGACAACAGAACCCAAATTTATTCCGAAAGAGGCAGCAGAGGTTGTTTTAGATGAAGATAATACAAAAGTACAAATACGTTTGATTGATTGCGTGGGATATATGGTCGAAGGTGCCAGTGGACACATGGAGGATGATGAAGAACGAATGGTTAAAACGCCATGGTCAGATGTGGAGATTCCGTTTTCTAAGGCGGCTGAGATTGGTACGCAAAAGGTAATTACGGAACATGCGACGATAGGCATGGTTGTTACTACAGATGGCAGTTTCGGAGAAATTGCAAGGGAGCAGTATATTGTTCCAGAAGAGAGAACGATTCAAGAATTGAAAAAACTTGGAAAGCCATTTGTCGTTTTGTTAAATACCAGTCATCCATTTCAACAGGAAACAAAGATGTTGGCAAAAGAACTGGAAGAAAAATATAAGACTGCGGTATTGCCAGTGAATTGCGAGCAATTGCGAAAAGAGGATATTACGCAGCTTATGCGTGGTGTATTGTCCGTATTTCCTATTAGTGAAATTGGTTTTTATATGCCAAAATGGATTAGTATGTTACCATTACAGCATCCGTTAAAGGAGCAAATGGTAGAAACATTTCGAGCAATACTCAACCGCATGGATCAGATCAAGGATGCAATTCCTGCTAATTTAGAGTGGGATAATGAATATATAAAGCGTATAAAACTGGATCAAATTGATATGAAAACAGGAAAAATTAGTATCCAGATTGAATTGAAGGAACAATACTATTATCAGACGCTTAGCGAAATGATTGGTATGGAAATCAAGGGCGAGCGGGAATTGATTAAAATGCTAAAGGAAATGGCAGATAAACGACAGGAATATGATAAAATGGCGATTGCCAATGAAGAAGTTCGGCAAAAAGGATATGGTGTTGTAACACCTACGGTAGATGAAATTTTAGTAGAAGAACCAGAAATTATCCGACATGGAAATAAATACGGAGTAAAAATCAAAGCCATTGCGCCATCTGTACACTTGATTAAAGCAAATATAGAAACCGAGATTGCACCAATTGTAGGAAGTGAAGAACAGGCAAAGGACTTAATTTCTTATATATCTGAGAATGGGCGAAACAATCCTGCGGGAATTTGGTCTACCAACATATTTGGAAAGTCGATTCGTCAATTGATTGAAGATGGCATACAAACGAAGGTTGGAAAACTTACGGATGAAAGCCAACTTAAATTGCAAGACACGATCCAAAAAGTGGTAAATGACAGTAACGGTGGGCTTGTATGCATTATTATATAGTGCAGTTATTGAGAAAAGTTGACACTGGTATAGATAAGTGCTATAATAAACTGTCTGTAAGATAAATGATAATAATTACTATTTGGTGATTTTGTCATGAAAAAGCAAAGGATAACACATATGTCAACTTTAAGGAGGTAACATATGAAAAGTCACATAGTTAAGTTATCTGCTCTGGGAATAGCAGGAATGATTGCTATGTCTGGTACTCCAACACAGATTCAGGCAAAGCAGATAATTTCAACTGAAAAAAGCTCTTTGGCAGGAGAAGAAATATCGTCACCATCAGGGGTTACAGGCAGCAGTATAAGCATGGTTGAGGCTGGTAGCAGTGCTACGTTAGACGGTGTAAATGCAGTTGTTATTGAGGATCCAATCCTAAATATCAAATATGATCGTTTAGGAATTGCCAATGTGAAGAAAACATTAAACGTTCGTGCAAAAGCAAAAAGCAATGCAAAAATTGTTGGCAAGATGGGAAAGAATGCAGCTTGTAATATTGAGAAAGTTACAAAAGACGGTTGGGCAAAGATTAAATCTGGAGATGTAAAAGGTTATGTAAAAGCGGACGCATTGATTATGGATGAAGAAGCGGAAGAATTGGCTTTAAAAGTTGGAAAAAAGATTGCTATTGTTAAAACAACTACACTAAATGCAAGATTTTTACCAAGTACACAGTCAAGCAAATATACATTAATACCAATCGGCGAAGAACTGGAAGTAGTAAGAGAAAATATTAGTGAAAAATATGTGAATAGCTTTATTAAGAAAAATTTTACAGACAAAAAAGCAAAGGCAACCATTAAGGGTGTCAACAAAGATGATATGGCAAATGAATTAACAGATTGGTTGTGCGTATCCGTTGATGATGAAAAGGTCTTTGTTGCAAAAGAATTTGTTTCAATCGCCTATGATTTGAAAAGAGCATATTCTACAACAACAAATACAAACCAGACAGCAGCAAGCACAACAGAGAAAGGATCCGATCAAAAAGAATCGGTTCGTTCTTCTATGGTAGCATTTGCAAAACAGTATTTAGGAAACCGTTATGTTTATGGTGGTACCAGCTTAACAAATGGAATTGATTGTTCTGGATTTACCATGCGTATTTATGAGCATTTTGGATACAGCATTCCTAGAACATCATCTGCTCAGGCAGCATATACTACTACGATAGCAGCTTCTGAAGCAAAACCAGGAGATTTATTCTTCTATGGAAATGGAAGTTCTGTCAGTCATGTTGCTATGTATATTGGTGGTGGACAGGTTATTCATGCAAGTAATGAACGTACTGGCATTAAGATTTCCAATGCATATTATCGTACACCGATTAAGGTGGGTAGAGTGATAAAATAATTTTCTCATATTGTTGTAAACGAGAAAATTTATTTGTGAACTTTCTTAGAATTTTAATATAAGTTGTTTCAAAAAAGTTCCTTTTGAGTTATAATCTCAAGGGGACTTTTTTCTTATAGAAAAGTTTAGCTACCAATTAAGAAGAAAATATATGAATGGGAGGATTACATGGAATTTCAAATTATTTTAATTATTATTGTCGCGTTAGCAGTTTTTCTTTTTGCAAAGTCAAAATATGATGAGAAGGAATTGCTGCGAAAATACAATTTAAGAAACGATAATGAATGGGGACAAATCTTAGATGCGAATTATACGCAGGACCATTTTCAGGCAATCAAAGAATTTTATTATGCCAATAAAGGGACGCATGATGTAGATGACATTACCTGGAATGATGTGGATATGGACACCATTTTTATGCTTTTAAATCATACACATAGTTCTATGGGTGAAGATTATTTATATGCAATGCTTCGCAAACTTCAGGTAAACGAGACGGAGTTAAAGAAAAGGGAGCATTTTATCTCGCTATTTCAAAAAAATCGAAATGCAAGAAATCAATTGCAGACAGAATTTCGTTTTATGGGTAAGATTAAGGAGTTTTCTCTGTATAAATATATTAATATGGCAGAAAAGATTCCACCACACAATCCAATTGCCAGTATATTTATGTCTTCTATGCTTCTGGTATCCATTCTTTTGATGGTTATATCCGTATTTGGAGTCTTATCGCCAATTTATGGAGTTATTTTGTTTGTATTTACCCTGGTAAATAATATTATTCATTACTTTAATCGTAAGGCACAAATAGAAAAGTATTTTCAGGTGTTCAAATATATTATTCGTATGCTTGATAATGCAAAAGAATTGACAAAACTGGATATTCCAGAATTAAAAGATGTATTTGCACGAATCAATGAGATCACAAAGCAGTTTGCAGATGTAGAGAGAGGAGCTTTTTTAGTATTTTTTGATGGAAAAAAAGGGGAAGGCTCTTTTTGGGATTTGAGTTTGGATTATGTTCGTATGATGTTTCATATAGACTTGATAAAGTTTGATTCTATGACAAAGAAAATTCAGGCACGTACCTCAGAATTGAATGAATTATATGAGACATTAGGATTTTTAGATGCGATGATTGCAGTAGCATCTTTCCGTACATGGCTTGGAGAAGCAGGTTATTGTATTCCGACTTTAAAGGAAGAAAAAGAAGCACACATCGCTATGAAACATGCGTACCATCCAATGTTGGAAAAACCAGTAAAAAATAGTATCCAAGCAGATCGTTGTATTTTGATTACAGGTTCAAATGCATCTGGAAAATCAACATTTATTAAAACGGTTGCGATTAATGCCATTTTAGCACAAACCATTCATACTGCGATTGCAGAGAGTTATGAAGCATCGTATTTTAAGGTGTTTTCTTCTATGGCACTTCGTGACGATTTACAGGGACATGATAGTTATTATATTGTAGAAATCAAATCGTTGAAACGAATTTTAGAACAGGTTGGTGATACTGTTCCTACGCTATGCTTTGTAGATGAGGTGTTACGTGGTACAAATACCTTGGAAAGAATTGCAGCCTCTGCTCAGATTTTGCGTACATTTGCGGATACAAACA
>OKWJ01002301.1_pt1 | contig 10280 bp, 11 predicted proteins | sample 1607121 | NCBI WGS metagenome assembly OKWJ01 (sample SAMN04414080, study PRJEB24778) | human gut metagenome | material: faecal | host: Homo sapiens | reverse complement strand
CTCGACGCTTCGCAGATGAACAACGTGCTCACGCTCCGCGAAGAGGTGGACTACGCCGTGCAGCGGCTCGGCATCCCGGCCTCGAAGCTCCTGTTGGCGGCCTCGCCCGCCGGGGTGATCGACGACGCCCAGCTGCACGAGCAGCCCGCACTCGCCGAGGTCGCACGGTGCGTCATGGCCTACGGGCCGCTGGCCGGTCTGGGCGTCTTCGAAATATCGGCCGACTATTACAGCCCCACCGTCAATTATCCCCGCACCAAAGCGGCTATCTCGATGTTGAATCCTTCGTACAAATAATCATGAGACAGCAAAAATTATATATAGCTCTCGCAGGCGTGCTTCTGCTCTGTGCGGGCTGCAAGTCGGACGACTACGCCGACGGAACCACGCCGCTGAAGAATGCCGTCTATGTCGATGCGGCTACGACAACGCCCGAAACGAACGTAACGTTCAAGAAAACCGTTTCGGAACTGGATCGTCAGATCAAAGCCGTATTCATCTCACCCGTACAGGCGTCCACCGAGGTGCGGTTCTCGGTCGATGCTGCGGCTGCGGACGACTACAACCGTCGCAAAGGAACGGACTACGCGCTGCTCGACGAAGCCTATTATGAACTTCCGACGCAAAGTGTCGAGGTCGAAGCCGGCAAGAACGAGTCCCAGCCCCTCACGGTGCATTTCAAAGGGCTCGATGCACTGGAGATCGACCGTACGGCTTTACTGCCCGTAACGGTTTCGGCCGCGGGCGTGGGGCCGCTCGAAGGCTCCCAGACAGTTTATTTCCTCGTGAAGCGCTCGTCGGCCATCACCACGGCCGCAAATCTCACGGACGGATATCTGTGGGTGCCGTCCTTCGAAACGGACGAGGGTAAAAAGGCCGTGAACGGACTGACGGCACTCACGTATGAGGCATTGATCTACATCAACGAATTTTCGGCGGATGCCGACATTTCGTCCGTGATGGGTGTGGAACAGTACTGTCTGCTGCGTTTGGGCGACGACGGATTCCCGCGGCAGCAGCTCCAGACGCAGATCGGCGGTACGGCCGGCACGAAATTCCCCGAGGCGGACGCCTCGAAAGAGTTGCAGGCCGGGGAGTGGTATCACGTGGCTATGACGTGGGATCTCACGACGACGGAGCTGAAATTCTACGTCAACGGACAGCTTCAAAGTTCGGGCAACGCCACATGGAAAACCGAGGCCGGCAGCGGCGTGATAGACCTTGCGCTCGGAGGCCCCGAGGCACCCAATGCACGCCGGTTCTTCGTCGGATACTCCTATGACCCGCACCGGCCGCTGAACGGGCTGGTTTCGCAGGTGCGCATCTGGTCGGTGGCCCGCACGCAGGAGGAGATATTCCGCGATATGTACGACGTGGAGAATCCCGAGTCCAAGCCCGAATTGCGCGCCTACTGGAAATGCGACGAGGGACAGGGAAATACCGTTAAAGACTGGTCGCAGTACGGCAACGACTTGGTGTGTCTGGACGGTGCCAACGACTTCGAGAAAGGCGAGCGGAACGAAGGGACGCTCGAATGGGACAACAGTATCGAAATTCCGCAGTTGAACAAACAAGAATAAGCTATGGATAGGAGAAACAACCTGATAAAATGGTGCGGGGGCCTGCTCGCCGCGGGAGCGCTCGCACTGGCAGCCTGCACGGACGAGGAGTTCGTCCGCACGGGCGGCACGCAACCCGACGAAGAAGGCATGAAAGGTATCTCGGCTGACATATACCGCCCCGAAAAAACCGACAATCGCTTCCTCGTAAGCGAAGCGGAAGGCCGCGACATCCTGCGCGTACGGCTGTCGCAGACGGCCCGGCAGGACGCGACGCTGACCCTTGCGGCCGATGCCGAGAAAGTCGAAAGCTACAACACGCAGAACGGAACGGATTTCGTGGCGTTCCCGACGGAGAATGTTTCGTTCGCCTATGAGAAAACCATCGCCGCAGGAGTGAAGGAGTCCGCAGACCTTACGGTCGCCATACAGCGCGGCGCGGCCGAGAAAGGCCGCTACCTGCTGCCCGTTACGGTCGAAGTCGCAGGACTGGGCGACGAGGTGAGTACGCAGACTTACTACTATGTGGTGCTTATCTTGGAACCGGCGCAGGAAGGGGTACTCGACCCGTGGGATTTCAAGGTCGTATCTTACGTCAATACCGAAACGATGCAGCCGATTATCGCCACGAAGTTCAGTATAGATTATATCAACCAATTTACAGGGGATGAAAGGAGGGATATAACGTGTGTCGATATTGTGTGTCTGCGTCCAGCAAAAATCGGGCGTAAATACGGCTCGGCGACACTGGAGCTGGGCGAAGATTTGCAGTATGTGCTCGACAACCGCGAGCAGTATGTCGTGCCCGTGCAGAAGCTCGGACGCAAGGTGCTGATCTGTATCAACGGCGGATTCCGCAACCTCTCGGATGCCGAGATCGGAGAGCTGGTATACCGGATTAAATACACGACGGACAAATACGAACTCGACGGGGTGAATTTCTTGGAAATGGACGCTGCCTACCGGGAAGATGAGCCTGCGCTCGACGCGGCATCCTATTCGAAACTGATTAAGGCGACCAAAGAAGCGCTCGGTACGGAGAAGCTCGTAACGGTCGCCTGCGATGCGGAGAGTACCGCGGACTTGGCCGAGGCGCGCAACGGTATCGAAGCCGGACGGTATATAGACTATGCGTGGTGCGGCATCATAGACCAATTGGAAGACCCTTATAACGATGCCGAATCCGTGCTTAGACCCATAGCCGGATTGGAACAGTCCAAATGGGGATCGCTGACGTTGGACATTCACGATACGGCATGGCATGCCAATGAACGCGACGCATTCTGTGCCGAGATCTCACCGCACTATTGGCAACATCCAGAGTCGTACAATGTGTTTGCCATTTGGGATGCGGTGCCGTCCCGATCCGGTATCGAACAAGGAGTCGGAGATGGTTTTGAAGTTTTGTTTTCTTACATCCTATCGGATATAGAATGTATCTATGATGGACGGTTTTATCTTACGAATATGAGTCCTGATCTTTCTGGTAGCTATGGAAAATTTGCAAAAGATTGGTAACCAATTTAATATCGTGTGTGTTAATCCGGGGCGTAAAGCCCCGGATTTTTTGTTCCACTCGAAACGAAGGCATAATAGCTCCGAATCGTATCATAGGGGCAAGGGTTTATCTCACAGGTCGATCGTTATGGAATACTTCGAATCGAAAGTTCGCTATTTTTACGACGTATTAGGTTGTTTCGGTGAAGTGTCGGCTGATTATCTTTGTTATGGATTTACAACCGTTCTTATCGTTTCTATCAGAATTACAACCTAAAACTTCAACCGTGATGAAACAAAACTACTTGAAAACAGCCTGCTCGCTGATGGCGGCGACTGCACTCGCGTTCGTTTCCTGCAACGACATGGAAGAACCTGCAATGGATCAGAGCGCACCGGAAACCCGTGCCGCGACCATCGACAACTTCGCGCGCGTGGTCTATGTCGAAGTAAACGACGTAAACCCGCTCAATGCCGGGGAATATACGCTCTCGAACGGCGAGCCGTTCTTTACGCACGTGATTCTCTTCGCGTCGAACATCCACGGCGATGCCGTCGGCAACGCTTCGAATTACAACAACCCCAACAACGAAGCGATCCTGTCGAACCCCGCCAAGTACATCGCCCCGCTGCAAGCCAAAGGCATCAAAGTGCTGATGGGTAACCTCGGCGACCACACCGGTCTGGGATTCGCCAATCTGACCGAAGCACAGGCCGACCAGTACATCGACGATCTGATGGCCTACGAAGGTATCGTGGACGGCTACGACTTCGACGACGAGTGGGCCAAGTACGGAGAGAAAGGTTATCCGCAGGCAAACACGACTTCGTACAGCATGATGATTAACAAGCTCCGCAGTCGGACGGACAAGATTATCTCCGTATTCGACTTCGGAAATACTTATACGCTCGATGCTACTGCGATCGCTAATATCGACATGGCATATTATGCTGATCTGGGCAGATATGGTTCTCCTAACTTTAATATTCCGATGTCGAAATACACTCCCTATCTGTGTGATTTGACTAAAAATCCGGCTACGGCATTGGTTAAAACCTATACGACAAGAGCTATGAATGCGAATGCCGCTGGTATTACGTTCTTCAACCTGCGTATGGAGCCGTCGAACGGGCTGTCGCGTTTCAACGCTGCGGCTCAGGCATTCGGTCTGACCTGCTCGCACAGCGGAAAAACCTATGCTAAAGATTACGGCAACTGATAATCGCAGATCATTCATACGATAAGAAAGGTTCCGCGCGCCCCGAAATGGGCGCGCGGTTTTTTATGGATCAATAATTCTCGCGGAGCCAAATGCCGAAGAATAGATCGTATACATGGTAGCTGCCAGCCTCGCTGGTGATGTAGTCTTTTTCCAGCAGACCTTTCATTGCGGCCTGCACCGAACTGGCCGAGCTGAGCCGGTATTTCTTGATGAATGAACCGGAGGTTACGGATGAAGCGCGCCCTTCCTTGCTAATGGCTATGAGTAATTCTTTCTGTCGCTCAGGCATTCGAAAGAGCGTTTCCGTGTAGGTGTATTTCATCGAACCGACGATATTGCGCAGCGCCTCGTCGATCATTGCCTCGGTACAGGTTCCACCACTCGGAGTCATGGAATACAGAGCGTTCAACATTTTCTGTATGTACCACGTAATCCCATCGAAGCGTTCGTAAATCGTTTTCACGACACAACGCTCGATCTCCTTTCCGGCCTGTTCGAAATGATGCCGGGCGAAACGGATGTACTCGTCGAGGTCGATGCTTTCCAGATGCATCATCGAAACGCTCTGATAGAACGGCCGCGAAGGGCTGGTGAACATGTTGCCCATCGTATGACGTTGACTTCCTGCAAAAATGAAATGAGCGTTCGGGCAATGCTGCACATAGGTGCGCAACATCGCTTCAACGTTCTTTTCGGGATAGGAAGCGATCTGTTGAAACTCGTCGATAGCTACGATGCAGGGCTTGTCAGCCGCGGACAGATAGGTGAAAATCTCGTCGAGAGTGGTTTCGGTGTGCTGAATGTCGCCTAACTGTACATTGAACGAGGGAATGCCCGTCACGTCGAACGTGATGCCGGCCTGCAAGGAACGGAGGTTGTGCAGAAACAGCTCCATAGCTTTGCGGCCGCGAGGTTTGAGCGTTTCGAGGATCGTCCGGCTGAGTGAAAAGACGAACTCGCGCAGGGATTTAGTGGCGTATATGTCTATAAAGAAATTATAGAATCCGTCCTTGAGTTCGGGATTTCGGAAACAATGCTGGATCAGCCCCGTCTTACCCATGCGGCGGGTAGAAATCAATGCGACGTTGTTGCCGTTCGACACTTCGCGGATGAGTTGCGCAGTTTCGGCTTTGCGGTCGCAAAAGTATTCCGCAGAAACATAACCGCTGATTACAAAGGGATTGATGCGATGCTTCATATAATTATTATAAAATAATTACGCAAATATAATAATTACTTGCGATTATTTATCATCGACAATGAATATATCCTAATTTTATAGTCGAATATTCTTTCGAATATGGTACACCTGACTCTGATCGGAAATGAAAAAGTACTATTTACCGGATACGGGGCGAAAGAATATGAACAGGCGGAGACCGCTCAATGAAAAATACGAACTAACATAAAGAAACTTATCGGTGTAAAGATGAAGAGAATTTATAATAGAATAAGTTTTATATAGTTAATAATCGACCATATTTTTTTTAATTATAACGATAATTACACATATTTAGAAACAACAAAATCTCTATTACCATGAAAACTTTCTTACATTCGTTTTTCGTATTCGCTCTGTTGTTCGCCGCGGGATGCGACGACCGCTCCGCGCCCGAAGACCGATCCGTCTCTTATCTTTTACAAGACTATACGCTGGGGGATACATGGCAATGGGGCGATACTCCTTATGGCGAACTGCGCATTGTCCGCAGCCAAGAAGAACTGGCGCATTGCATCACTCCGAACGAGACTCTTCCTGCCGATATAGATTTTTCGAAATATTCGCTGCTGTTGTTGAAAGGATTAACCGCAAATTTATATCATGGAATTCATAAAAGTCTATATTCAGAAGGCGAAACGCTCTGTTTCAATATAGATATATATTATGGAGAAATCGTATTTCCCACAGGAGATTATTTCCGGATCGCATGTTTGGCAACACCTCCCATACCCGATGGGACAGAGGTTCAAATCAAATACAATGAAATTTACGATTTACCAGATTGACATTACAGCCCCGAGAATAAATCCCGGGGCTGTCGATTCATCGGTAGCTTCATGACTACTCCTCCGGAGGCGTAATCGGTTTGGTGTACTGGGCCAACAAGGCACGAACGACGGCTCTGTCAGCATCGACCAATCCATATCCGACCTCTTCATGCCACTCGACCTTCCTCTTGTAGTACTTGTCTAAGGGATTTTCAAAGAGCCGAGTTGTGTACGGCAGGTTCGGTCGATGAAACTCTCCCGCATAATCGAAATGATATTCACCCAAACCCGCAGCTGTACTGTTAATCAAATCCCCTACTTGTTTCTGTGTCAATTTCGGATTCACCGTCAACATTAAAGCGGCAACGCCTGCAACTTGAGGTGCTGCATAAGAGGTGCCTTCCGCTTCAGTATATCCGCCGTTCTTGTTTAGAACAGGAACCCAAGATCCGGGAGCAACGACGTCGAGCCCTTCTCCATAGTTACTGCCAGGTGCGGAAGGAAATACTTTTGTCAATTTCTTTCCTGACGAAGTTAGGGCACCGACGACGATGATATCTTCAAGAGCACTGGCCGGATAACAAATTCGTGGCAAATCATCGTTACCGGAGGCGAATACAACCACGCACCCCAAACCGTTTCTGCCTTGTGTCATAACCAAACGAATGATATTCTCAAGCATTTCCGATCTTGTAGATTTTAACTCCCAAGAATTAGAGATTACGGATGCCCCGTATTGAAAAGCATATCTGAACGCATTGGCCAATCTATTAGGGATATCAATTAAATTATCGTCATTAAAACTTATCGGCAAAATTTGACATTTGGGAGCTATGCCAGCCAGTCCAATTCCGTTATCGGTCTGAGCTGCGATAAGCCCGGCACATTGAGTTCCGTGAATTCCGTAAAAGGCACTCGGTATATTGCCCGTTTCCACATCAAATCCATTGGTCGTAATGTTCAGATCCGGATGATCCTTCATTACGCCGCAGTCAATGACAGCAACAACAACACTCCGATCCCCCTGAGTCCTCTTTTTTGCATTCAGATAATTGATGTCGAGGTGTTCATAATTTATGTTCCATTGGCCCGTATTTTCCAGATTCCATTGATCTTGAAACAGCGGATCATTGGGTGCTTCAGCAGAATTCATTACAATTTCTGCCACAAAACTCGGTTCTGCGGCGGCGAAGAGGCCGGTTTCGTAAAACCGATTGGCCATCTCCAATGCATTACCCATCGACTTCGAGGAACAACTGAGCGTATACCACAGCGGCATAAACTCGTTGTAGCCGATTACCTCTACGCCGTTGTCGGCCGCTAATCGGAGCAATACGGATTCATCACCTTTGTCTTTGAGTTTGACATAGAGTAAATGGCTCAGTCCGACTTCATAGCCTTCTTCCGTGCGGAAATAGGGAGCCTCGTATATGACCTCTGCATCGACGGCGGAACGGGTTACGGGTTGTGCAGAGGAGACGGTCGTCCATTTCAGTTTCGGTTCGGTCGCGGCCGCCCGCATCCGGGGAAGTTTCACGATGCTCGGTGAAAGGGAAACATCGGCGAACGCCTGTTCTGAAGAAGCACCGGCACTGAACAACATAGGTTCAGCGGATGCGTCCACGAGAACGAATTTCTTGTCCGTATCGACCGTTAAGGGAATTTTCTGTCCGTCATACCAATAATACGATGTTTCCGTGTTATTCACCGCTCGCGTTTCGATTGGTTCAGTCGTTTCTTCCACTATATCCGTGCAGGCTGAACCCAACGTCAAACTCATTGCTAAAATAAACGAGTAATTGATTAGCTTTTTCATGATTTTTTGGTCTTTAATTCATTCTGGATTGGATGTCGTGTCGGGAGTCTGTTGGCGGATGAGATATACTGCATATGCAGATCATATCCGCAATTCAATATGGCGGTTCATTCATAGCTGTAAAGTTGATTGATTGTGTAATATAAGAAAAGTAAAGAAAATATGCAATACATTATTTTATTTTTATTATGTATGAGCAGTTAGGAGAAAAAGATAAATATTTGAAACTTCATTCCAATTATAGCAATCGCCCCGTCAGTAGCGTTCTGACGGGGCGATTGAGTAAGATTGATCTAAAACTACGAACAAGGAATAGTCGATCTTATTTTATTTTCACCGCAAAGTCCTTCTTATGCAAAGATTTTGATAAGAAAGACTTTGTTGCCAAAGTGAAATAGTTTGCCTCTGTCCACTCCGCCAGTCGGTTGTGTGCAGCGGTTCGGAAAATCGGCGGGGTGTAAAGTTGTATATAGCAGCCTTAACCAATCGACCGGATTTTGTTAAATTTGCACGTTCATTCAACATTTTTATAATTGAAAAGCCCGATAGAAATGGAAACATTACTCAAAGACATCGAAGCCCTGATGGAAACATTCAAAACTGACGCTCAGCTTCAACTCAGCAAGAAGAACAAGGCGGCCGGCGCCCGTGCCCGCAAAGCTGCTCTTGAACTGGGCAAGCGGATGAAAGAGTTCCGCAAGGTTTCGCTCGAAGCCTGCAAATAAGCAAACTGTATCCAGCGGGGGAATGGGTGTTGCCGTCGGCAAGGCCCATTTTTCATTCGACACGATTTTATTTATGATAACGAAGGCAAAGACTCTATCGTTCCTCTGGCAGCATTTACTGCTGCTGGGGTCACTGTATCTTATGACGCTGGGAGTGGTTCTCTGCGTCAAATCCGGTCTGGGCAGCAGCGTGATCTCCTCGCTGCCCTTCGTATTCTCGCTGGCAGGCCCCGTAAGCATCGTCCCGCAGTGGACGATCGGCGAATATACGATTGCGATGAACGCCCTGCTGGTACTTTGCCAGATACTCATTCTGCGGCGAAAGTTCGAGCCCATGCAGCTCTTTCAACTGGTCATAGGGTTTATCTTCGGGTGGCTGATAGACCTCAATATGGCACTGACCTCCGGATTGGCGTGTACGACGTTGCCTTCGCAGCTCTTAACGCAACTGGCAGGTTGTACGGTCATGGGCATCGGCATCGCCTTCGAGGTGCGATGCGGTTCGGTGACTATGCCCGGCGAGGGTATCTCGATCGTCATAAGTCAGGTCGCGCACCGTCCTTTTGCCAAAGTCAAGATTATGGTGGATACGACCCTCGTCCTGCTGGCTGTAGCGGGTTGTTATCTCTTTTTCGGACGCTGGCAGTGGAATGTCGTAGGCGTCGGAACACTATTCGCCATGATCTACGTCGGCCTCGTGGTAAGGTTCACATCCCCACACCTCGCATGGTTCGACCGTCTGCTGGCCTATGTCCCGGGATTCCGCCGCTACCTGTTCGGATTGGCTCGCTGGCTCTATCGGCGCGGCAGCGGATCGGAAAAATAAAAAGGCTTGTTCAAGACTTGTCAGACAGCCCTTTCGATGTAACTTTATCGGGTTATCTGCGTTATCGGATGCCATACCGCAAAACATTCTACTGAAGAATCGGATGCGGTTAGGTTTATCGAAACAGAATTCAATTCATTGAATTAGACTCTCGACTTATTGCACCTGCCGGATTAAAAAACTAACTTTGTGAAAAATAAATTCGTTTATGGCAGATAGTAAGATCGTTGTTTTTCAGGACAAGCAGATCCGCCGTGCATGGATGAATGAGCAATGGTATTTTTCCATTGCCGATGTCGTTGAATTTTTGACAGATAGTGTAGATGTCAAACAGTATATCAAGCGTATGCGGCAACGCGATCCCTTGCTTAATCGCAACTGGGGTACAATTTGTACCCCGGTTGCGATGATCGCCGCCGATGGTCGCCGGAGATCTGTTCAGGCTGCCGATGTTAAAGGGTTATTTCGTATCATCCAGTCGATTCCCTCTCCGAAGGCCGAACCATTCAAACAATGGTTGGCACAGGTCGGATATGAGCGTGTGCAGGAGATCGAGAACCCTGAGCTGGCGCAGGAACGCATGAAGGCCGTTTACGAGGCCAAAGGTTATCCGAAGGATTGGATCGACAAACGGCTGCGGGGCAT
>OKWJ01002300.1_pt1 | contig 10289 bp, 9 predicted proteins | sample 1607121 | NCBI WGS metagenome assembly OKWJ01 (sample SAMN04414080, study PRJEB24778) | human gut metagenome | material: faecal | host: Homo sapiens | reverse complement strand
TCGTCGGGTCGATGATGCCGCTTTCGACCATGTCCGTGTAACGATTCTTCAGGGCGTCAAAGCCGTAGTTCGCTTTTTTGCTCGAAGTGATCTTATCCACGATGACGGAGCCGTCCAGCCCGGCGTTCTTTGCGATCTGACGGATAGGCTCTTCGATCGCTTTGAGAACGATCTGCGCGCCCGTCTTTTCATCGCCTTCCAAAGACGCGACCAGCTTTTTCAGCACGTCTGCAGTGGAGAGGAGCGCTACGCCGCCGCCGGGGACGATGCCTTCTTCGACCGCCGCACGGGTAGCCGCGAGCGCGTCTTCGATACGCAGCTTCTTTTCCTTCATTTCGACTTCCGTCGCCGCGCCGACGTTGATGACCGCAACGCCGCCTGCAAGTTTTGCGAGGCGTTCCTGCAGCTTCTCTCTGTCGTAGTCGGAGGTCGTCTCCGCGATCTGCGCTTTGATGGCGTTCACGCGCGCTTTGATGTTGGCAGGGTCGCCCGCGCCGCTGACGATGGTCGTATTGTCTTTGTCGACTTTGACCTGCGCCGCTTTACCGAGCATATCGGGCGTAACATCCTTAAACTCGTAGCCGAGGTCGGAGGAAACGACCGTGCCGCCCGTAAGGATCGCAATATCTTCCAGCATCGCCTTCCGCCTGTCGCCGAAGCCGGGGGCTTTTACCGCGACGCAGTTGAACACGCCCTTGAGTTTGTTGACGATGAGTGCGGCGAGCGCGTCGCCCTCGACGTCTTCCGCGATGATGAGAAGGCGCGCGCCCTGCTGTGCGAGCGGTTCAATGATGGGGAGGATCTCCTGCAGGTTCGAGATCTTCTTGTCCGTGATGAGGATATAAGGGGTATCGAGCACGGCTTCCATCTTATCGGTGTTGGTGACCATATAAGCGGAAGCGTAGCCGCGGTCAAACTGCATGCCTTCCACCGTCGAAAGTTCGGTGTTCATGGTCTTGCCTTCTTCCACCGTGATGACGCCGTCCTTGCCGACTTTTTCCATCGCGTCGGAAATGAGCTGACCGACCGTTTCATCACCCGCCGAAATAGAGGCGACCTGCGCGATGGCAAGTTTGCTCTCAACGGGCTTGGAGATCTTTTTCAGCTGTTCGACGGCTGTATCGACCGCCTTGTCGATGCCGCGGCGGAGAATGATGGGGTTCGCGCCCGCGGCAAGGTTTTTCAGCCCTTCGCGGATGATCGCCTGCGCCAGCACAACGGCTGTCGTCGTGCCGTCGCCCGCAACGTCGTTCGTCTTGGTGGAAACTTCTTTCACGAGCTGTGCGCCCATGTTTTCGAACGGGTCTTCCAACTCGATCTCTTTTGCAATGGTAACGCCGTCGTTCGTGATCAGCGGTGCGCCGAATTTTTTATCCAGAACCACGTTCCTGCCCTTGGGGCCGAGCGTGATTTTAACTGTATCGGCAAGCGTATCTACGCCTTTTTCAAGAGCCTTGCGCGCTTCGTCCCCGTATTTGATCTGCTTAGCCATATGATTGTACCTCCTTGATTATTCAACGATTGCTAAAATGTCGCTCTGACGGATGATGGTGAATTCCTTTCCGTCGACCTTGAATTCGCTGCCGGAATATTTGGAAAAGAGGATCGTGTCGCCGACCTTCACGACCATCTTGACGTCTTTGCCGTCGACCATACCGCCGGGCCCGACGGCAACGACGCGTGCGGTCTGCGGCTTTTCCTGCGCGGAAGAGGGGAGAATAAAACCGCTTTTGGTCTTTTCTTCCGTCTGAACGCTTTCGACTACTACTTTATCGAATAAGGGTTTGATGTTCATAGCTTTTTAGCCTCCATTGAAATCGTTGTTCTTTTTAGCACTTTCATTGCCTGAGTGCTAAATCATTATATATTATATACATCTCTGCGCAAATGTCAAACGTTTTACAGCTAAAAAATCAAAATTTTAGCACTCTTTTTCTAAAAGTGCTAAATCCGATAAAAGTGCCCGATTTTTGTGCTCCACTTGCATTTTTTTCGGCGGCGTGCTATAATCTTCTTATAAATCTTCGGCGGGTATACAAATGGATAAATGGGATAAGCGCTTTATGGAACTTACGGAAACGGTCGCGGGTTGGTCCAGCTGTTTTCAGGATAACAGGCATGTCGGTGCGGTCATCGTGCTGGGAAAGCGTGTGATGACGACAGGGTATAACGGCGCGCCGGCAGGTATCAGAAGCTGTATGGAAAAGGGCGAATGCCTGCGCCGCAAACTTGGCGTAGCGAGCGGTACCAGGCAGGAGCTTTGCTATGCGGTGCACGCGGAACAAAACGCGATCATTCAGGCGGCGCGTCTCGGCATTAAAATCGAGGGGGCGACGCTGTACTGCACGCATCAGCCCTGCGTGATCTGCGCAAAGATGATCATCAACGCGGGGATCTCGCGCGTCGTCTACAAGGAAGGGTATCCGGACGATTTTTCCGTGCGCCTGTTCCGGGAGGCGAATGTCCTTTTGCAAAAATATGAAGATCTCGAAAAAGAGTAAAGGAGAACAAAGCAATGCAGAATCCGATCGTTACATTTACCATGCAGGGCGGCAGAACGTTCAAGGCGGAGCTGTACCCCGATAAGGCGCCGAATACCGTCAATAATTTTCTTTCGCTGGTCAAAAGCGGGTTTTACGACGGATTGACCTTTCACCGCGTCATCGAAGGGTTTATGATCCAGGGCGGTGACCCCGCGGGGAACGGAACGGGCGGCCCGGGATATACCATCCGCGGCGAGTTCCGTTCTAACGGGTTTGCGCAGAACGATATCAAACATCTGCGCGGAGTGCTTTCGATGGCGCGTTCCATGATGCCGAACAGCGCAGGGTCGCAGTTCTTTGTCATGCACCAGAATGCCGCGCATCTGGACGGGCAGTATGCGGCATTCGGCAAAGTTATCGAAGGGATGGACGTCGTCGACGAAATTGCCGCAACGGCTACCGATATGCGCGACCGCCCGCTTGCGCCGCAGGTCATGGAATCGGTCAGGGCAGAAACTTTCGGGGCGGAATATCCCGAACCGAAACGGGCGTAAAACTGCATTTCAAGCGGGACGGAGGAAGGAAGATGAAGATCCTTGCGGTCGGAAATAGTTTTTCGCAGGATGCAACGGCGCTTTTGGAGTTTTTAGCGCCGCAGCTTACCGTGCGCAACCTCTATATCCCCGGATGTCCGCTCAGTTATCACAGTGAGCTTTCGCAGACGGGTGCGGCGGCATATGAGTACCAGGAGGGAGGAGAACGCTGTATACCGCAGCTTCTCTCTCTGGAGGAAGGGTTGAAAAGCGATCGCTGGGATTGGATCACCGTGCAGCAGGTCAGCGGGCTTTCGGGGCAGGAAGACAGTTACTATCCGCATCTGACCGTACTGTTGGACTATATCCGCGCTCATTCGGATGCAAAGATCGCCCTGCACCAGACGTGGGCGTATGAAACGGGGAGCGAACATCCCGAGTTTGTCCGTTACGGGAAAGACCGTGAACAGATGCGGCAGGCGATCAAAGCGGTTACGGAAAGGATCAGCGCGCGGGAGGGGCTTCCTTTGCTGCGCAGCGGCGAGCTGATCGCACGCCTGCGGGAACATGAACTGTTCGATCCGCTGCGCGGCGGAATAAGTCTCTGCCGTGACGGGTTTCATCTCAGCTTCAATTTCGGCAGGTGCGCGGCGGCTGCCGTCTGGGCGAAGTTTTTTACAGGAGAGACGCCTGCCTTTTTACAGCGGGACGATCTTTCGGAGGGGTATCGCCTGATCGCGGAAGAACTGAACAAATGAATATACTGCATTTTTTTGCGAAGACGAAAAGAGCATGCTGTCCGGCGTGCTCTTTTTTGTTGCGGAAGTCCCGATTTAGCTGAACAGGCATATACTATATAGATGATAAGCGATTTTCATAACGATCTTCTTACGGAAGGTGCCATGACGGCAGATCGTCTTGGCGAACAGATCTCGAGCGGCGTCTGTGCCGTCTTTCGCGGAGACAGAGAGTTTTCCGAAGTGGCGGCGCTGGCGGAGCGGTTCTGCGCGGCGCATCCGTCAAATCTGTATCTGGGGCTGGAGGATACGGGATATTTTACGGAAGAGCGTGCTGAGCGCATTTGCGGCTGGCGGCCCGTGTACGCCTCGCTTACATGGAACGGCGAAAACGCGCTTGCGGGCGGGTGTCTGAGCGATGCGCGCCTGACGGAGCGCGGGCGGGCTGCCGTAAGTGCGTTTGGCAGCAGCAAAATATATATCGATGTCTCTCATTTGAACGAGGCGAGCTTTTGTGACGTGCTGGACTGTTCGCCGTTCGGGGTCGTAGCCTCGCATTCCTGTTTTTATGCGCTGAAAAAGCATCCGCGCAATCTATACGACTGGCAGGCAAGGGAGATCGTTGCGCGCGGCGGACTGATCGGCGTCACGTTTGTCGGCGCGTTTTTAACGAGCGGAAGGGCGCGCCCCGACGATGTGTTCCGCCATCTTGAATACGGGGCAGAAAAATTCGGGATAGGATCTGTTTGCATCGGAACGGATTTTTTCGGTACGAACGATCTTCCGCAGACACTGCGTACATATGCGGAAGCGGATGCCTTACGCAATTATTTTGTACGGGCAGGGTACAGCGCCGATGACATCGAAAAAATTTTCAAAAGAAATTTACAGGATTTTTTGCAGAAAACGAGAAAAATCCAAAACGATCTCCGCAAAAAAAGATGATTCGACAAAAAAGTACAAAATAAGAATAAATATTTAAAAATAATTTAAATATTTTACTTTACAAGGGGAAGAGAGGGAAGTATAATAGAGAAAGCGAAAGTAAAACGGCGAAAACGGAGGGAAAGAAGATGGCAAAGAAGAAGGGGGCAGTGCTGGAAGGGAACGCGGAGACGGCGGGTTTGCTGGCGAAGGCGTTGGAAGATGCGGGGTTCGAGGTGTGCACAGTGACGGGCGACGGCGCGGAAGGGCTTGCAGCGATCGAGCGGGAAGCGCCGGACGCAGCGGTGGTGAGCATGGTGCTGCGGCAGACGGACGGGCTGGGCGTGCTGGAAGGGATGCGAGAGAAGGGGCTGCGGACGAAAGCGGTGGTGCTGGGGAGCTTTGCGGAGGAAAAGCTGATCGGGCGGGTGATGGAAGCGGGAGCGAAGTATTACCTGATGAAGCCGGTGAGCGTGCAGGTCGTGGCGGAGCGCGTAAAGGAATCGGTGACGGAAGGGCAGGCGCGGCAGGTCGGCGGGCAGGTACGCGGACGGCGCGGGGCGACGTTGGAGGAGAAGATCAGCGCGATCTTCATCGCGATCGGGATCCCGCCGCACATCAAGGGATACGCCTACCTGCGGGAAGGGATCCGACTGGCGGTGGAGGACCCTTCGATCATCAACAGCGTGACGAAGCGGCTATACCCTGCGATCGCGGAGAAATACGGGACGAGCGCGAGCAAGGTAGAGCGTGCGATCCGGCACGGGATCGAAGTGGCGTGGAACCGGCAGCGGACGGAGGCGATCAACGCGGTGTTCGGGGTGCGGGTCTACATCGGGAGCGAAAAGCCGACCAACAGCGAATTCATCGCGCTCGTCGCGGACAAGCTGCTTCTGGAAGACCTGTCGGATAACCCATGACAGCACAACGTTCAGGAAATCTTTTAGAAAGGAAAGGGCGTGCAGAAGTTTACTTTTGCACAAATCCATGGTATACTCTTTTTAGCGCAACGTTCTCTTGCGTGCAGAAATAAGGAGAGTGCTTTATGGGGCGTATTCGTTCGCTCGGTGTCATGGTCGATTGTTCGCGCGACGCAGTATACACCGTCGGTGCTTTAAAGGAATATTTCGCGCTGCTTTCCGAAATGGGATACAGCAGCGTGCAGCTGTATACGGAGGACGTCTATGAAGTGGACGGCGAGCCGTATTTCGGCTATTTGCGCGGCCGCTACACAAAGGCCGAACTGAAAGAGCTGGACGCCGCGGCGAAGGCGTGCGGGCTTGAGCTCATTCCGTGTATTCAAACCCTTGCGCACCTTGGAGGGATCACCCGCTGGCCCGCGTATGCAAATATAACCGACACGGGCGACATCCTGCTCGCGGAGGAAGACAGGACGTATGAATTGATCGAAAACATGTTCAGGACCTGCGCCGAATGTTTCAGTTCCCGACGCATCAACATCGGAATGGATGAAGCGCATATGGTCGGGCTCGGCAAATATCTGGACAAGCACGGGTTCAAAGATCGCTTTGCAATATTACTGAAGCATCTTGAGCGCGTCAACGAAATTGCCTTGCGGTACGGGTTCAGACCGATGATGTGGTCGGATATGTTTTTCCGACTTGCAAACGAGGGGAATTATTATTGCAAAAACGACCGCATCCCGAAGCAGGTCATCGAGGTCGTCCCCGAAAATGTCGAGCTTGTTTATTGGGATTATTACAGCACGGACGAAGAGCATTACAGTGAAATGATCCGCGCGCATCAGCAGTTCCGGAACAAGATCGTCTTTGCCGGCGGGGCTTGGTCTTGGAGCGGGTTTGCTCCGGCAAACCGTTTCAGTATCCGCGCGACAGAGTGTGCGATGCGCGCTTGCGCCGACGGCGGGATCGATGACGTGTTTATCACCTGTTGGAAGGATGACGGAGCAGAATGTTCCCTGTTTGCTACTTTGCCGACGCTGCTTTGCGCCGCCGAATATGCGCGCGGCAATTTCGCTGCGGAAAAAATCGCTGAAAAATTCCGCAGGATCACCAGCGTGAACATGGAAGATTTTCTGGCTCTGGAAGACATCGACATGGCCACCGAAAAAGCGGGGATACGGAATCCGCATAAATATATGCTGTACAGCGATCCGTTCCTCGGCTTCTTGGACAGGACGACGCTGTCGGCGGACGGGAGCGGATTCGCGGCAGTCAGAGAACGCCTTGCCGCGGGAAAAAAGAGCAGACGGTACGGATACATATTCAACACCTTAGCGCGCCTTTGCGATGTGCTGCGAATTAAATATACGCTTGGGCAAAGGACGCGTGCGGCATACCGCCGAAATGATGCGTCTGAAATGTCGTTATTGATCGAGGATTATAAAAAGCTGGAGCTTGCGATCGGGGAATTTTACAGGGCGTTCCGCGCACAGTGGGACAGGGAGTGCAAACCGAACGGGTTTGAAAAACACGACATCCGCATCGGCGGTCTGCGGCAAAGGGTAAAGCATTGCCGTGAAATGCTGGAGTCGTACGCAAACGGAAAAACGGCATCGATTTCGGCGCTGGAAGAAGAGATCCTGCCTTTTGCCGACTTGCAGGACGGTCAGTCTGCTCTTTTCAACGACTGGCTCACGACGGCAATGATCAAACCGAAAATGTAATATCGGACAATTAAGAGCGGGGCGGAGTCGGTCCTGCTCTTTTTGTCCGGCAGTTCCGAGGCAAATAAAATACGGTCGGCACCGGAAAATTTTTGAAAACAGGATGCGAAAAAGGGCGGCTTGTGGTATAATGTTAGAGAGGGAGAATGACATGCGTGTTTTTTGGATCGTGATAGACAGTTTCGGGATCGGCGCCATGCCCGATGCCGCGCAATTCGGGGATGAAGGTTCGGATACGTACGGAAATTTGTTCGCGGCGACCGGCGTAGAACTTCCGAATCTTGTCAGGCTCGGGCTGAATAATATCGAAGGAGTTGCGCGGACCTTTCCGAACGGAAGCATTTTACAAAAAACGCCGAAGCCGCTTGCCGCGTATGCCCGTCTTGCCGAAAAAACACACGCGAAGGACACAACGGCAGGGCATTATGAACTTGCGGGGCTTGTGCTTGCGCACCCGTTCCGCATTTACAAATCATTTCCGCAAGATGTTGTGAAAGACGTCGAAAAAGCGGCAGGGTGTTTTATCGGAAACGAAGCCGCGTCCGGAACGGAGATCATTCAAAGGCTCGGCGAAGAACATTTGCGGAGCGGGAACCCGATCTTATATACGTCGCAGGATTCAGTCATGCAGATCGCGGCGGATACGTCGGTCGTTCCTCTTGCGCGCCTGTATGCGATCTGCGCCGCGGCGCGGCGCGTTATGACGGGTGAACGGGCTGTCGGTCGGGTGATCGCGCGCCCCTTTATCCATAAGGAAGGCAAATTTATCCGAACGGAGGACAGGCGCGACTTTGCGTTAGAGCCTCCCGGGGAAACGGTTTTAGACGTTCTGCACGCCAGCGGGATCGCGGTAACAGCCGTCGGTAAGATCAATGACATATTCTGCGGGAGGGGGATCACCTCCGCCGTTCATACGGGAAACAACCGTGAAGGGCTGGAAGCGGTCACTGCGCTTGTCCGCTCGGCGGGAGACGGGCTCGTGTTTGCCAATCTTGTGGATACCGATATGTTGTACGGGCATCGGAACGACGCTGACGGGTATGCCGCGGCACTGCGCGAGATCGACGCAGCTCTTCCGCAGATCCTGTCCGGGCTCGGCAAAGACGACGTGCTTATCGTCACGGCGGACCATGGGTGCGACCCTACCACTCCTTCAACGGATCATTCCAGGGAATATGTGCCATTGCTCATTTACGGCGCCGGGATCCGCCCGACGGACCTCGGCACATTGAACGGGTTCGATCATGTGGCGGGGTTTGTAAAAGCGTGCTTCTTTAAAACGTATGATGATACGATCAGTCAGACGATACTGTCCGAGGAGGGAGTCAGATGAAACAAATTGCGTTGCGAGCGGCTGAGATCGCCCACCAATTGAAAGAACGTACACAAGTCCGCCCGAAGATCGGAGTCGTGCTCGGAAGCGGATGGGGAGGTGCCGTTGACGCGCTTGCCGAACGCTCTGTCATATCGTATGAATCGTTGGAGGGCATGCCGCAATGCAGCGTTGTCGGTCATGCGGGGAATTTTGTTTTCGGCAAGGCTGACGGCGTAGATGTCGTTGCCGTGCAGGGCAGATTTCATCTCTATGAAGGGCATACGACGGAAACGGCAGTCCTGCCGGTCCGCATCCTGTCCGAACTCGGAGTGGAAACGCTGATCCTGACCAATGCGGCTGGGGGGATCAATACGAAATACCGTCCGGGAGACCTGATGCTCTTGTCCGATCACATAAATATGACGGGGATGAATCCGCTGGTCGGTGTTCGGCCGAGCAGCGCCTATCCGATTTTTGTTGATATGACAGATATCTATGACCCGACGCTCAGGAATATTGTAGAAAAGCGCTGTAAGGAGAGCGGCATATGCTGTCACGAAGGAGTGTATATGCAGGTGTTGGGTCCATCGTACGAAACGCCCGCAGAGATACGTGCCTTTCGTACGATGGGCGCCGATGCTGTGGGGATGAGTACGGTCATCGAGGCAATCAGTGCACGGTATTTGAAAATGCGCCTTGTCGGTATATCTTGCATTTCAAATATGGCGTCCGGAATTACCGGGGAAAAACTTACACACACAGATGTTCTGCGTGAAATGGACAAACTGCAAAAGAAGATTTGCGAGCTTTTTAAGTCAATATATAAAGACATAGCCGTGTTAGCGTAGTACTATGCGGCACGTAAAAACTGAATAAACCGTGATTTCAAGAGCATACTAAATCTGGAGAAACGACCATGAAGAAAGTATTGCTCTTATTTTTTTTGTGTTTCGTTGCTGTGATGAGCTGTTTCGGCGTTACGGCAACGGCGGCGCCGCAGCAATTGATAAGCGGATGCAAGGCAGCGTATTTGTGTGATTGGCGGAGCGGAGAAGTCGTCTTCGCGAAAGACGCGGAAAAACATTTGCCGATCGCAAGCATGTGCAAGATCATGACGTTACTGCTTTGTTTTGAGGAATTTGACCGAGGGCTTTCGCCAGACGAGCAGATTTGCGTCAGTGAAAACGCAAGCGGTATGGGCGGTTCGCAGGTCTTTTTGGAAACAGGCGGCACGTATTCTGTCGGGGATCTGCTCGAAAGCATATGCATCGCATCGGCAAACGATTCCTGCGTGGCAATGGCGGAGCATATTGCAGGCAGCGAAGATTTGTTCGTAGATCGGATGAACGCCCGCGCAAAAGAGCTGGAGATGAACGACACCGTTTTTGTGAATTGCACGGGGCTGCCTGCGGCAGGGCAATATTCCTGCGCCAAAGATGTCGCCGCAATGCTTTCCGAGCTTATGAAGCATGCGGAATATTTCACGTACAGTCGGATCTGGATGGATGAGATCGGGCACAGCGGCGGCAGAGTCACGGAGATGGCGAACACGAATAAAATGATCCGCTCCTATCAGGGATGCGACGCGGGAAAGACGGGATATACTTCCGAAGCGGGGTTCTGCCTTGCCGCATCCGCACTCCGCGGAAA
>OKWJ01002294.1_pt1 | contig 10320 bp, 13 predicted proteins | sample 1607121 | NCBI WGS metagenome assembly OKWJ01 (sample SAMN04414080, study PRJEB24778) | human gut metagenome | material: faecal | host: Homo sapiens | reverse complement strand
GCCATGGCCGGAAACCATTGATATCCCTACGCTTTTCGCGTTTTGCTCATGGCTGTATATAAAATATAAAGGAGGGGCTTTATGAGCATTGAGAACAAAGTACCTAAATGGCGCGCAAAAGCTTCTGTGCTTCTCACGGTCGTTGCGTGTTTGATGGCGCTGTTTCACGAGTACACAACAGCAACGCTGCCTTTGAGCGGCTTCATGCAGATGGCAGTGCATTTGGGATTCGCCATGACGATCGTCGGACTGGCACAGATCGCGGGCGGCAAGAGCGATCACTTTACCGTGTGGGATATGGTCGGTGTGATCATTATCGTTTTTGGTTTGGTCACCAACCTGCGTATCCTTGCAACAAAAGGGTTTATCTCTCCGAAGCTGACGGCAAACCTTTCTACGATGGACACCATTCTGGCGGTCCTTATCGTTGTTGGTATTTTGCTGGCCGTGCAGCGCGCGATCGGTACATCTATGAGTGTGGTGGCGATCGTATTTCTTGCTTACGCCTTTGTCGGCCCGTACCTGCCGGGGCTGCTCAAGCATAACGGCATTACGCTCAACCGCCTGCTCAGCTCGACCTATTTGACTGTACAGGGCGTGTTCGGCACGGCTCTGTCTACAAGCGCCAAGGAGATTTTCCCGTTGATGATCTATGGCGGGATTATGGTCTCGTTTGGCGGCGGTGATCTGATGATGGCGCTGGCTGAAAAGGCTTTCGGCACCTTCCGCGGCGGTATTGCAAAGGTTTCCGTTCTCTCGAGCGCTCTTTTTGGCATGGTCTCCGGCGCCGGTCCCGCTAATGCGGCAACCACTGGTACCTTTACGATCCCTATGATGAAAAAGAGCGGTTACAGCGCGCCCTTTGCCGGCGCAGTGGAGGCTACGGCATCCGTCGGTGGTCAGATTATGCCTCCCATTATGGGGGCCTCAGCGTTCATCATGGCAGAGAACTTGAATCTGAGCTACACAACGCTGATCCTCTGTGCCCTGCCTGCAGCGCTGATGTATTATACGGCCTGTTTTCTTGCTGTGGATGTTGAGGCACAGCGACTGCATCTTGAAGGCATGAGCAAGGACGATATTCCCGCTCTCGGTCCCATCATGAAGGAGAATTGGTATCTGCTGATCTCGATCGGAACGCTCATTGTGCTGCTGTGCGTTTTTAACTTCGGCCCCGGCACGGCGGGTTTCTGGGCAACATCCGTACTGTTGGTAAGCGAGATTGTAGCCAATCTGCTCCGCCGCCGCAAGTTCCCTGTCAGGGACTTCCTTAGCGCTGTGACCGATGGGGCAAAGAGTGCGTCCAACATTGCCGTTGCCTGTGCCGCGGCAGGCATCATCCTCTGCGTTGTTGACCGCAGCGGTCTTGCCGTGAAGATGACAAGTCTGATGGTCACGATCTCCGGCGGAAACACCGCGCTAATGCTGATCATGTCTGCCATAGCATCCCTCATCATGGGTATGGCGCTGCCGACCGTTGCGTGTTATGTCATCGTGGCATCCCTGTGCGCACCGCCGCTCATCAGCGCGGGCGTGCCTGCTATTGCAGCGCATTTCTTTGCGTTTTACTTTGGCTTGATTTCCAACATCACGCCACCGGTCGCGCTCACCGCCTTTGTCGCAGCGGGTATCGCCGAGGCGAATCCTATCAAAACGGCGTGCCATGCCACACGCTTGGGCATCGCCGGTTTCATCGTTCCCTTTATGTTTGTCTACGATCCAAGCATTCTGCTTCAGGGTACGCTGGTGGAAAATGTCTATGGCATCTTCCGCTGCACGGTCGTTGTGCTGTCTATTGCCGTGATGATCGGCGGCTACTGGAAAAACCAGAAGATGCCGATCCTCTCCCGCGCTCTGATCCTCGTATCGGCCGTTTTGATCTTCCTGCCCTTCAGTCTGCTTGATATTCCGTCCTACCTTATTATTGCGGGCGTGTTCGCCTACCAGACTCTTGTGGTAGCCAAGAAGCAGCCAAAGCTTGCTGGCACATCAATGAAGGAGTGAACACAATGAGCAAGGTCTATGTTGGTAGCCGCACGACCAAGGAGCGCGGCGGCACCGGAAAAGGGATCTCCTGCTACCGTGTAAGCGAGAGCGGTGCTTGGGAACTGCTGGCGGTGGAGGAAGCGGTGAACCCGTCCTATCTCTGTACCGACCGTGAGGAAAAGTTCCTCTATGCGATCCACGGCGATATGAGCAGTGTCAGCGCTTACCGCATCCTTCACGATGGAACGCTCGCGCATCTCAACACAGTGAGCACCTACGGTACGAACCCGGTTCATCTGTCCGTGGATAGAAGCAATCGCCGTCTGTTTGTGGCAAATCTACAAACAGGCAGCGTAGCTGTTCTGCCGCGCAATGCCGACGGCAGCCTTGGCAACATTCAGGATATCTGTTTTCTCGACGGCAACGGCGGTCCCGGCTATATTTCCCATCCGCACCAGGTCATGCAGGACCACACAGGAGAGTACCTGGCGGTATCGGCACAGGGCAGACTGCAAGGTGTGGGCAAGGTAACGGTCTTTCACATTGACGCAGAGAGCGGTCATCTCTCCGAGGTCTGCTGCGTAAAGGCACGAGAGGGAGCCGAACCGCGCCACTGTGTCTTTTCTCCCGACAACCGATTCTGCTATGGCGTGAACGAAAAGGGATGCACTGTGACGGTGTACACCTTCGAAGCCGCAAGCGGCGCGCTTACCCCAATACAGGTCGTCAGCACACTGCTGGAGGAATGCGTAGAGGGTGGCTGGTCGAGCGGCATTGATCTTTCCGCTGACGGTCGGACGCTTTATGTCTCCGACCGCAGACAGGACGCGGTGAGTGTTTTCCGCATCGACACGGTGACAGGCCGCGTATCACTCACCGCCATGGTTCCTGCCCTTGGTCATCAGCCGCGCTATCTGTGCGTTTCCCCCGATGGGAGCGAGCTTCTCGTGGCACATGAGCGCTCAAACGCAGTAATATCCTTCCCCATTGATCCATCTGACGGCTCGCTGGGCAACGGTGTCGAGCGTGTGCAGACAGGGAGCCCAGTTTGTGTTCTGATGCTTCCTTGAATCAAAAAACCGCATGAGTCGGGCATTTCCTTTTCTTTCTGAATTTCCTATGCTATAATAGAGGAAACTGAAGATAAGGAGCAATCGGATGGACGAAAGGGATTACGCCCTGTTGGATATTCTGGGACAAACCGGAAACATTACCCGCGCAGCCGACCGCCTGTTTATCACGCAATCGGCGCTGTCCAAGCGCATACAGGGCATTGAACGGGAACTTGATGTGCAGCTGCTGCTGCGTTCGCGGCAAGGGGTGCGCTTTACGCCGGAGGGCGAGATCGTGCTGAACGCCTGTCACGATGTAGTCAACTCTCTGCGTCAGATGCGTCAGGCACTGGGGGGCACAAAGGGTAAGGTGTTCGGCACACTCAACGCAGGCATCTCGCTCAACTATGCGCTTTACTGTCTGCCGGATTTCCTGGTGAAATTTCGCGGCAGCTATCCTGATGTTGAACTGAATATCACGACTGGACAGAGCCGGCGGCTCATTGCCATGCTGCAGAGCGGATCGATCGACCTTGCGATCCTGCGCGGCGAACACATCTGGGAGGGCGAACGCACCCTGCTGCGGCGGGAGAATATCTGTCTGATCGCGCCGCGGGAGGTATCAGATGAAGAACTCGTGAGGATGCCATATATCTCACGCCGCACGGACGCGGACTTTGAGCGCACGCTGACAAGCTGGATGCATGAAAAAGGCATTCGTCCGCAGTCTGGTGGTGTCCACGTTGATAACATCCGCACCTGCGTGGAGATGGTCACGCGCGAGCTTGGCTGGAGCATCGTTCCTGAGATTTGTCTGGGCGGCTTTACCGGCTATATCCGACCTATCCGCTTTGCCGACGGCACATCGTTCATACGCTCAACATACCTGATGTACAACGATTATCAACAATACGCCGATGAGCTAAAATTTCAAGAGTTGGTTACGTGGTCAAGAATATCAAGCGGAGATCCAGCATTTAGGTACAAATCAAAGGGCTTTCTGTCTGATATGGCAGGGTTCAGGATTTTTGCTGAGACAAACACCTTAAAAGAACTAGTCGCATTTTGCAACTCATGCGTCGCAAAGTATTATCTAACATTTTTAGCACCAACGCTCAATTTCATGATTGGGCCTGTAACTGCAATGCCAATGGTTGATTCCGATAATAACGAAACAACTATTGAGCTGACAGATGAATGTATTTCGTGTTCTAAAACTGACTGGGATGCCTATGAAACCTCCTGGGATTTCAAGCGGAATCCGCTGGTGTGAGGCCATAGAAATGATTCGCTTATTACAGAGCCATATAACAGATGCGCAAGTTAAGGCCATTCTGGATGTTATAGTGCGTCAGTATCAAAAATATTTGCGGCTTACAAATAGCAAGGACTATAATGATATTTTTGCCGAAGAGTATGCTCCGCATAAAAAGCAGCATAGTGTTTCGTGGGCTATTTCAAGCGCATTCCCAAGTAATTCGATTATAGCGGATTCTCTTGTTGTGAATCGTCTGTGCTATGGACGCGGGCATACACGGCCTATATTAAGCAATGATAATATAGAACTAATGATTCTTAACAAGACTACGCACTTTCAAGCCGATTATCTGATGACACGTTATCTTTATAATCAGCACAATTTTGAAAGCAAAAAGCTGTTTGCGTATATGAAATTTGGAGTAGAGCACAAGCAATTGACATTTGTTTCCCTTTGCCTACCCGATGAAATGGGTAACATTACTGAAGAGGACATGCTGCTCGCAAGAGCGAATATTCTTAGAATCGCAAGCTAAAGAACATTATATATCCGATAACAAATACTTATCAGACAATTTATTCGTTTTTTGTTGTGCAGAAACTGTACAAGAGCTTCTGGATAATGGCACATCACTTAGCACCAACTTGGTACTATCTTGGAACGAACTTAGAACCAACTTGCGTGTAACTTGCGGGAAACTTGCGTCCAACTTGCGACCTGACACGCAAAATCAATTATGTTTGGTAGGAGGCTGCAAGCTGATTCGGGCATTCTATGCCATCTTGAAGCATGGCGTAGAACATGATCCGCAGAAGCTGAGGATGGACAGGATCCGTCCGGAGCCGGCGGCAGCCTGACAAAGAAACCCTGTAACTGGGAAGCGTCTGCCAGTTCGATGGTGCATAGTGACAGAAATATAAGTTCAACAAATACGGAGCCGGTAGCCGCAAAGAGTTACACCGGGGAACAATGATTCTGCGCAGGAGCATCAGCGGCACAAAACTGTGGACAGAAAGAACGAAGGAATTGAGGACGCCGCCTTGGGTGGACGATCCGATTAGACATGGAAGGCTTGCTGCCTCAGGAGAAGTGGATGATACAGAAGACCGTCACAACGCAAGCAAGACGTTCTGCTTGTCATACCAATTTTCCCCTGTATGCCGCACAAATCGTTATGATTTGATGATGGCTGATGTCTACTGGCTCTGAATCATGGTGAGATACCTGGCAAAATAGTTTCCACAAAAGCTCGTATCGAGCGTCTTTCGGTACTATTGCACAAAAATGTTTAGGGAGGAAAAAATGAGTGGCTATCGCAATTTTTATCCGTGTATTATTTGTCGAACACGAGCTCTCCGACGAGAATATTCCGCACAGCACAAGGACGACGAACCGCAATATGAGGTGACACTTTTACTTAATACGCTTTATCTAACATCGGTTCTTTTTGTTAGTGATTATTGGGATAAACATGGAAAAGCACCGGATGATAAACCTTTCAGAAACTTAAAATTTTCCAAGACAGGAGAGTGGCTTAAAGATCATCCTGACAGTATTACTGTAAAAAATGAAAAATTGTGTCAAAAATTTAAAGAAGATTGACCAGGTGCTGCTGAATCAGAATCTGAGAACTGAAGATGTTGAAGGCGATAACACAATAATTGCTGATGATGTTGATGACTACCTTGCGGATGAAGGAATTGATTTGAAAAAAGCCAGCAAGGGGCGAATTGGATTTGTGTAAAAGGCGTTCTATGGAAAAAAAGACAAAGCTCAGAGCACTCTGCTTGCTGAAAATCTTATATGAAAGAACGGATAAGAATCATCCTCTGTCCACGGCCGAACTGATTGAGCTGATGAAGGAGGAGTATGATCTCGATATCTACAGAACGACGATTGCGAATGATGCTGAGCAGCTGAGACAATTTGGAATCGATATATGTTCGATCAGGACGGCTCAGAACAACTATTTTCTCAATGAGCGGTTATTTGATATGTCTGAGCTCAAAAGCCTCATTGATGCAGTGGAGTCTTCAAAATTCATAACAGAAAAGAAAAGCAAGCAGCTTGTTGAAAAAATAGGTGTCCTTACCAGCAAGAACAAGGCAATGGAATTGAAGAGGAATCTCTGCGTTGAGGGTCGTCTGAAGTCAGAAAACGAGCAAGTCTATCACGTTTTAAATGTTCTGAATGATGCGATAAATCAAGGGAAAAAGGTATCCTTTCAGTGTTTCCGATATAACGTCAAAAAGGAACAGAGACTTTGGCGCGAGGGTGAAGTTTACACCTTCAGCCCATATACACTTGTGTGGAACGGCGATTATTATTATGTTGCCGGATACTCTGATCAGCATAAGGCAATCTGGAGTTTTCGCGTTGATCGTATTTACAAGCAAGCGAAGATTCTGAAGGAAGACGCGGTTCCGCGTCCGGCTAGTTTTAATGAGGATAGGTATGTTCGCACAAAGTTCCGAATGAACAGCAAGGAACCCGAAAACGTTGAGTTGATTTGCGCGAACGAGACGATGGATGCGATCATAGACAAGTTCGGCGAGGAAGTTAAAACTTATGCGTACAACCTATCTTCCTTTAAAGCTGAGGTGGAAGTAGCGACAAGCCATGTGTTTTTCGGTTGGATTTTTGGGCTTGGCGGGCGAGTCGTGATCAACGGACCGCAAAGAGTTAAAGACGAATATGAAAAGATGGTAAGAGATGCTGCTGCCAATCTATCCCTTCAGTTATGCGAACGGTTGAAATGAGTCAAAATTACCTTCCAATGGAAAGCGTACACCAGGCAAACAATTCTGACATAGAGGACTCCCCCGACCGCTGCAAAATGCGGCCGGGGGAGCTTTTGGTTATCGTCGGATTTACTGGATCGCGTCTTTGAAGGTCTTACCAGGCTTGAAGGCGGGAACCTTGGATGCGGGTATTTTGACCTCAGCACCGGTAGCAGGGTTTCTGCCAATGCGGGCAGCGCGTTCCTTGGCCTCAAAAGAGCCGAAACCAACCAACTGCACTTTATCGCCGGCTTTCAGTGCCTTTTCCGTGGCGGCGAGGAAGGCGGTCAGCGCAGCCTCGCAGTCCTTTTTGGAAAGGCCACTTACCTCTGCCATGGTAGCAATCATATCAACTTTGTTCATAATGTGTAATCTCCTAATATCATATAGTATGGATAGAAAACATTATATCGAAATTGGTAGAGTTTTGCAATACAGCATTTCAGACTCCATTCCTGCAGAACATCAGATTTTAGGATTGCGATGGATGATGTGTGCCGACGAGCAGCAACAGATGCAGCGAAAAAGGAAATCGCAAGGTATAAGCCTTTCGATGACCCGGTATTCATGGACCTTCTTGAGCTTGTGGTCCGCAAGCTTGAGGTGAATGCTTTAGAGATCGATCGGGAATTCATTCATGAGCTTGACGCGCTCTACCAGTTCCTTGACGAGCAGTTGGATATCAGAAAACTACAAAAGCGACTTACGGGCGAAAACCGTGCCTGACGGAGAAGGGACATGCATAGTTTGCAATTCTGTTCTAAAAGCATCAATGCGATTGTAATACAAGCACATTGAGAAGGGACGGCGTTTTATGGAGAAGAACTGCACCATAATGTCCGTTGTCTTTTTGAAATGTCTCACTAATTTGTTTATGGCATTTTGAAACACGTTATTTAGTTATGATCGACTATAAATGCCATCTGCCAAAAAGTATGCCTTTTGGTGCATAGAGGGCCAGCTCTAATGGGGCTGGCCCTCTGTTGACTTACTGGAGTTACATCCAAATAAGGAAGAAGTAGAAATTGGCAGTAAAAAAGTTGAGATTGCCATTTCATCCTGCGCTCGGTATAATAGTAATATGTCAGAGATATCCATGCATGAAAAGATGTTCGTTTATGGAGGAACGAGGAAATGGGAATCATAACTCTATATCACGGTACTCCCAATAAGCTCGTAGTTCCCCAATACGGTGGGGGGGATGAAAAGCACGACTATGGAAAAGGCTTTTATCTAACCGAGAGTATTGAACTTGCAAAAGAATGGGCGGTCTGCCGACCTAATAATACAAACGGATGGGTCCATAAGTACGAACTTGATACCGACGGACTAAGAATCTTAGATTTCCAGCAGCGGGATGTCCTGGCGTGGCTTGCAGAACTGATGAAGCATAGGGAGGCAGCTGATTCCAAACGATATCGTATGCTCGCAGAGAAGTTCATCGAGAAGTATGGCATTGACACAGGCGATTACGATGTCATTCGTGGCTGGAGAGCTAACGCTTCTTATTTCTATATTGCGAAAGAATTTGTTCGGGACAATATCGATATTGATATTCTTGAAGAGCTGCTCTCGTTGGGCGGGTTAGGTCTCCAGTACTGCATCAAATCCAAAGCAGCCTATGCGAATCTGAGAGAAAAAAGCGACGAGCTACTTGTTGTCCCTTATGCAGAGTTTAACGACAGATACAACCAGAGAGATGTGTCTGCAAGAAACAATATGCGTGAACTTGTTGATTCCGACGCAAACAAGGTCACAAAGGTGTTCAGCACTTTATTTGAGAGGTGATGATAGTGCGAGCGTATGCAGAGGCATACTTAGACGATGTTGTAGAAAACCAGGGCAAGCTCTTTGACCTTGTTGCACAGCAGTATCCCGACAAAGATACTGAGGAGTTCATTAACACCTATATGGCAAGCAAAACGAGAAAGAGTATTGACGAGGCAAAAGCGTATGTCAATACAATGGATGCGAAGGAGCTTTGGACTTATTTCACCGAAACAGAAAGCTATTGTCTTAAAGAAGGCAAGGCGATGGGCGGGTTTATGCCAGCTTGGATTGGAGAGTTTTACGCCTATTATCAGTGGTTTTACGGCTTGTCTAGTGCGGAACTGGTCAAGAAGATTCCTGTGTCCTTTTTGAAAAAAGCCTACGCTGGGCTCCATGACTTGGAACTTGATTTGGCAGTAAAAAAAGTAGGAGAAGTGTAATGACTGTTATCTGTTTTCACAACTATAACGAAGAGAATGGATACCTTAGCAACTGGTATCCTTCCACATTTACGCACAATGGTATCACCTTTTCCTCAATGGAGCAGTATATGATGTACCGCAAGGCACTTTCCTTTGGCGATGAAAAGGTTGCCACACAGATTCTTGCTACGGATAATGCTGTCGAGATAAAGGCTCTTGGACGGCTTGTATCCGGCTATGATGAGAGCCTATGGAACGGTATTCGACAAATCGTCGTCTATGAGGGGCTTTTCGCAAAGTTTACGCAGAACCCTGATCTAAGGGAGAGACTGAAAGATACTGGAAATGCATTTCTTGCTGAGTGTGCTGTAAATGATCGGATTTGGGGCATTGGTTTATCCATGCGTGATCCAAGCAGACTTGACCGGGCAAAATGGCAAGGCCAAAATCTACTTGGTTATGCCCTTATGATGGTGCGTGAAAAACTCTAAGAGGGTCTTGCCATTTCATTCCATAGGCACCTAAACAATTATACAGAAAACAAAATAACATCAAGGAGAAAAACTATGAATAAAACCGAACTGATTGCCGTAATGGCTGAAGCGAGTGGCCTTTCCAAGAAGGATTGCGAGGCTGCTCTCGCTGCATTTATCACGACTACTGAGAGCGCTTTGAAGGCTGGCAACAAAGTGCAGCTGGTGGGCTTCGGCTCTTTCGAGGTCAAAGAACGTGCTGCCCGTACTGGCAAGAATCCTGCAACAGGTGAGCAGATTGATATCCCTGCATCTAAGGCACCTGCGTTCAAAGCAGGAAAGGCTTTCAAAGACGCCATCCAGTAATTTGAAAACCCATAGAGAGGCACTTACGGTATTGATCCGTAAGTGCTTCTTTTTTAGCTAATCTCATAACGGCCCAACGCAACTGTCGTTTAATTGCGGCAAATTCGCCACAAATAAAATGCAGTTTCTGCTTTCTATTGCTGATAATTTGTACGAACCTGTTGTTAGCGCCGGGCGGAATTAGCCATTCCGGGCCGGGCGGAAATCGCCAAT
>OKWJ01002291.1_pt1 | contig 10323 bp, 6 predicted proteins | sample 1607121 | NCBI WGS metagenome assembly OKWJ01 (sample SAMN04414080, study PRJEB24778) | human gut metagenome | material: faecal | host: Homo sapiens | reverse complement strand
CCTGTTCGGCATCTTCCTGATCTGCTATTTCATCATGTGGTTCGCCGTTCCGGCGCCCCGCACAGCGCGCCAGAAGCTCGAAATGAACGGCGAGAGAATCACCGCGCAGTCCATCGGCGACGTAACCTCGGCCGCGGCCTGCGCCGACCCCGACGCCCGGGCCAAACCGATCATCGCCGAGGCGGTCTCGGTCTTCGGCAAGGTGGTGCTGATCCTGCTGAAAATATTCGCCGGATTCCTCGTCTTCGGGCTCATCATGGGCGCCTGCGCGCTGATTATCGGACTTTTCGCCGTCATCGTCGGCGGAGAGAGCCTCTTCGCACCCGAAATACTGGGCAATACCGTTTCGATCTGGGTCGCAAGCCTCGGCATACTGGCCGTGCTGATTCCGCTGATCCTGCTGATCTACGTGCTGATGTGCCTGATCGCCTCGCGCAAACCCGGCGGCAAAACCGTCCTGGCCATCTTCCTCGTGTGGCTCGCCACGATCATCGCCGTATCGTGCGTGGCGATCCGCGAAAACGTGGGCGACAAGTTCCGCAAGAAGCGCGACGCCATCGAACAGGTGTTCCGGAGCGAGATCGTCATCGACGGCGACACCACGACGCTGGAACGCCTGCTGGAGGATTACGACGACGAGAGCGTGATCGAAGAGGGCCGCAAGACCCTGCATATCGCCGTGCCTTCGAAGTCGATCGACATCACCGTCGATAAGAACCGGGGAAGCCTGCACGTCAACGCCGACGGCCGGGAGGTATCGGTGCAGGCCGGAGAAAAAGACGGAAAAGCCTCGGTGAGCATCTCCGCGGGGGAGCAAACCGGCTCCGCGGCCGAAGCCGCGGAATAACCGCAGCGCAGTTTCAAATAAAAAGTTCTCTTCCGACAGGGCGGCATCCTTTTTGGGCCGCCCCTGTTTTTTGAATTTTTTTTGTATCTTTGGACGGTTTTGTCTTAAAAGCAAAGTAAAGTATGGCCGGAATCAAATGTATCGGCATCCTGACCTCGGGCGGCGACGCCCCGGGCATGAACGCCGCAATACGCGCGGTGACGCGCAGCGCGATCTTCAACGGATTCACCGTGAAGGGAATCATGCGCGGATACAAGGGTCTCGTGTTCAACGAGATCGTCGAATTCAAGTCGCAAAGCGTCAGCAACATCATCCAGCTGGGCGGCACGATCCTCAAAACGGCGCGCAGCCAGGAGTTCACCACCCCCGAAGGCCGCAAGGCCGCCTACGACAACATGGTCGCCGCAGGCATCGACGCGCTGGTGGTGATCGGCGGCGACGGTTCGCTGACCGGAGCGGGCATCTTCGCCGAAGAGTTCAACGTGCCGATCGTGGGACTTCCCGGAACGATCGACAACGACCTGGGAGGAACCGATTCGACGATCGGCTACGACACGGCACTGAACACCATCATGGAGGCGGTGGACAAACTGCGCGACACGGCGTCGAGCCACGAGCGGCTGTTCTTCGTCGAGGTGATGGGCCACACGGCGGGCTACCTGGCGCTCAACAGCGCCATCGCCACGGGCTCCGAGGCGGCGATCATCCCGGAGATGGAGACCGAAGTAGACCAGCTGGCCGAGCTCATCAACCACGGCTTCCGCAAGAGCAAGAACTCGGCGATCGTGATCGTCGCGGAGAACCCCAAGACGGGCGGCGCCACGGCGCTGGCCGAGCGTGTGAAGAAGGAGTTCCCGCAGTACGACGCCCGCGTGACGATTCTGGGACACATCCAGCGCGGCGGCTCGCCGACGGCCGTGGACCGCATCCTCGCCTCGCGCATGGGCGAAGCGGCCATCGAGGCGATCCTCGACGGACAGCGCAACGTGATGATCGGCACGATGAACGGCAAGATCGTCTACGTGCCCTTCGCCAAGGCCGTCAAGCACGACAAGGGCATCGACCGCGGCGCGCTGGACCTGGTAAAGATACTGTCGATATAGAAACAACACCCCTAACCCGAACAAATGAAACGCGTCATCGGCATCGGCAACGCCCTCACGGACATGCTGGTCAACCTGAAAACCGACTCCGTGCTGGGGAGGTTCAAATTAGCCAAGGGCTCGATGAGCCTCGTGGACACCAAGCTGCAAACCGAAATCTCGAAATCGGTGGCGGGACTCCCCTATTCGCTCTCACTCGGCGGATCGGCCGGCAACACCATCCGGGCCATGGCGCAGCTGGGATGCAGCGTCGGCTTCATCGGCAAGGTGGGTCCCGACACCACGGGCGATTTCTTCGTGCAGGCGCTGGAGAATCTCGGCATCGAGCCGGTGATCTTCCGCGGCAGGGAGCGTTCGGGCAAATGCGTGTCGCTGATCTCCGCCGACGGCGAGCGCACGATGGTCACTCACCTGGGCGCGGCGCTGGAGCTCTCGGCTCCGGAGATCGAACCGGCGATCTTCGAAGGCTACGACTGCCTCTATGTCGAAGGCTATCTGGTGCAGAACCACGAACTGATCCTCAAAGCCGCCCGCACGGCCAAGGAGTGCGGACTGAAAGTCGCCATCGACCTGGCGAGCTTCAACATCGTCGCCGAAAACCTCGAATTCCTGCGAGGGCTGGTGCGCGACTATGTGGACATCGTCTTCGCCAACGAGGACGAAGCCAAGACCTTCACCTGCGAGGGCGAGCCGCTGAACGCCCTGCAAGCCATTTCGAAGCTGTGCGAACTGGCCGTGGTCAAGATCGGCATCAAGGGGGCGCTCATCAAACAGGGCGACGAGGTCGTGCACGTGGGCATCATGGCCGCGGCCAAGCGCGTGGACACCACCGGAGCCGGGGATTTCTACGCCGCGGGGTTCCTCTCAGGGCTCTGCGACGAGCTTTCGCTCCGCCAGTGCGGCACGATCGGCGCCATCACCGCCGGCAAGGTGATCGAGGTCGTGGGCACGACCTTCGGCGAGGAGGGCTGGAAGGACATCCACCGGCTGGTGAACAAGGTCAAGAACGAAAAATACCTTTTCTGATACGAAAGCAAGTGTGTGTGTGTTGGAACAAAGTAGAGATTTTTAGTGTCAATTTTACGGCATAAAATACTGTCGGGATGAGAAAAACATGGACCACATTCAAAACAAAGGTCAGGAACCGACTCGATTTTATCCGCTACGGTCAGAAGATCGGCTATATCAATATCATCACGATCACCATTGACCTCACCATTTTGACATACTCGATCATCGACTACCGCACCCTGATAAGCACCGACAACCTGTTTCTTTTTCTGTTCCTGATCTTTACGACCCTCGTATGGCAGACCATCTGTTTTATCAGGAATTTTTATGCCTATACGCATAAAACAGCGTATTATAATCTCCATAACATCTGCCAGCAGGGAATACCCGCCATCACTGACGAAGTAAGGGAGATTTACACAGCCGCCCCAATTGATTTTACGGATACGACACTAATATACAGCGACACGGTAAACCACCTGCTACAAAGCGAAAAACCAATACATGCGATGCTTTGCGCCGACAAGGAAAAGCGGACGTTCAAATACATAGAAAACTACCGCAATATCCTGCTGCCGTTCCTCAACGGCAAATGGCACGAGATGAAGAATAAAAACGGCAGTTTCTACAACGAGCAGAAACTGTGCATGGCATCGGAGTTCGGGGAAAGCGGCAACAGTTTGTATGTCAAAGTATGCCGAGGATGTTATTACAACTCGTACCTTACCAATGTAATCTACACGAAAAAATTGTCCCACCAAAGCGGCTGGGGCATGATGCCGCCTGCCAATATTTCAAACTACCCGATACACCGACTCGAAAAGTCAATCATGAGCGACCACATCGGCATCTCCACCTTGGCCGTTACAACGGACGGATATGTCATCATCCTCCACCAAAACAACAAGGCCCTCACCTCGGCCGACCGACTGACACCTTCGGGTTCGGGCTCAGTTGACTTCCGGGATTTCAGGGCTGGCACCGATTTCCGGGAAACACTGAAAGCCGCGGCGGAGAGAGAGTTGTGCGAAGAAACCGCCCTGCCGCCCTGCCGAATCGGGCACACGGAAGTAATCGGATTTTACCGGGATTTGGGACGGGGCGGAAAACCCGAGTTCTGCTGTCTGACACGATTAAATGCCCCGCTTTTCGAAATCTCAGAACTGGAACCGAACTACGAGGAACAGCGTGATGATTTCGAAACATTCCATATTCTGGGAAAATCAGGGCAACTGGACGGAAAAGATTTCAAACGATTTTCGGACATGGTGCTCAACAGGTCACCCCGAAGCGAGGAAGACCGCCCCGCATTGGCACTCTACATGTGCTATATTATGCTTTGCCACTATCTTGGCAAAAAAATTACCGGCCACAGTTGACATGTCGCAACAGCCGAATCAGTCCTCTGTTCAAGAGAACAGCCCCCGGCTGATCCCGCAGCGCATGCGCAGCAGCCAGACCGACCTGCGGGGCGGCATCGTCAGGCACAGCCCGAGCGTCGCGGCCCATTTGGCCAGCTCCAGCGCATAAGTCTTCGGCAGCCGGCGATGGATCTGCGCCCGGAGGCGCTGGCTGACGCCGACATTGTAGCTCAGCCGCCGGAAATAGGCCACGGTGAGCTTCGACGGGGGGATGATGTGCCACATCACGGCGTCCGGCACATACCAGATCGTCTCACCGCCCGCAAGGAGTCGCTCGAAAAAGTCGTTCTCCTCGCCGCCGATCAACTCGCCGTTCACGCGCCCCAGCGAAGGGTCGAACCCCCCGTACCCCGCCAGTCCCGCACGCCGGAAGGCCATGTTGCCGCCCCCCGGAACCCGTCCCGCAGGAAACGGACGCACGTCGGGGCCGAAATCCATCGGATTGGCGATCGGCATCTCGACGTATTTCGACATCCAGTCGGGACGCCCCGTCGGATATTCTGCGATGATGCGCCCGCCGGCCACGACGGCTTCGGGATGCGCATCGAAAAAATCGAGGTAGGCGCGCAGGAATCCCGGATTCACCCGTTCGTCGTCGTCGATGAAGGCCACCAGCGGCGCCTGCGCCTCCCGCAGCCCCCGGTTGCGGGCATACGACACCCCGGGCCCCGGCTCCGAGACGAGCCGCAGACCGATGTCCGGATGCGCCCCGGCGAACTCCTCGAAACGCATCACGGTGTCGTCCGTGGAGTTGTTGTTCACCACCACGCACTCCCACACGTGCGGCGGCAGGTCCTGACGCACGACCGATTCGAGCGCCGCGACAAGCTGCGCGGCACGGTTATGGGTGGGAATGACGAGCGACAACCGAATCATTGTGCGAATATACTGATTTTCCGCAAAAAACCGTATCTTTACACCCGAATTAAACGCGTTACGACTATGTACAAACTGATTCGCAGCCTGCTGCCGGTCGTCGCGGCGCTCCTCGCCGCCGCAGCCGGAGCGCAGAACGCCGCCTGGACCGGCACGGCGGAGCCCCTCGGGGAGAACGCCTACCGCATCGTGCTCGAAGCGTCAATACCTCAACCCTACCATATGTACGACATGGGGCCCTACGAAGACGGCCCCAACGCCACCTCCATCGTCTTCACGCCCGGCGAGGGCGTCACGCTCGAAGGCGGCGTCGAACAACTCGACACGCCGCACCGCTATTTCGACGAACTGTTCGGCATGGCGATCGGAACCTTCTCCGGCAAGGCCCGCTTCGCCCAGCGGGTGAAGCTCTCCGTGCCGGAATCCTCCGTCAAGGCGCAGATCGAATGGATGCTCTGCGACGACACGAGCTGCATGCCGCCCGACGACACGGAGCTGACCATAGCCATTCCCGCCGGCCCAACGTCCGCGAATACGGCAGCAACGGCGGAGCCCGAGAAAACCCCGGCGGCGGAGATCGCCCCCGTGCAGAAGGATGCTGCGGGCGGAGGTACGCTCTGGGCGTTGATTATCGAGGCGATCCTCTGGGGATTCGCCGCCCTGCTCACCCCCTGCGTCTTCCCGATGGTTCCGATGACCGTCTCGTTCTTTATGAAGAGCGCCGGAAGCCCCGCCGTGGGACGCCTGCGCGCCGGCATGTACGGATTCTTCATCGTGGCCCTCTACACGCTGCCCATCGCGGCGATCATTCTTGTCACGCGCATCCTCGGCGGCGACGCCGTGACGGCCGACATCTTCAACTGGCTCGCCACGCACTGGCTGCCGAACATCCTCTTCTTCCTCGTGTTCATGGTCTTCGCTGCGTCGTTCTTCGGGGCGTTCGAGATCACCATGCCCTCGTGGATGGTCAACAAAAGCGACTCCAAAGCCGACTCCAAGGGGCTGGCCGGCATCTTCTTCATGGCCCTGACCCTCGTGCTGGTGTCGTTCTCCTGCACGGGCCCCATCGTCGGCTCGGTGCTCATCAAATCCACCGCCGGAGAGTTCTGGACGCCGATCATCACCATGCTGGCATTCTCCCTGGCCTTCGCGCTGCCCTTCACCCTCTTCGCGTTCTTCCCCGCGATGCTCAAGAAACTGCCCAAGAGCGGCGGATGGCTCAACTCGGTGAAAGTCGTGCTGGGATTCATCGAGGTGGCGCTCGGCATGAAATTCCTCTCCGTGGCCGACCAAACCTATCATTGGGGACTGCTCGACCGCGAAATCTACCTCGCCGTGTGGATCGTCACCTTCTCCCTGCTGGGACTCTACCTGCTGGGAAAGATTCGATTCGCCCACGACAGCGACACGCCCTACCTGGGTGTGGGACGCCTCGCGCTGGCCATCGTCACCTTCTCGTTCGTCGTATACCTCATCCCTGGCATGTGGGGAGCCCCCCTCAAAGGACTTTCCGGGTACCTCCCGCCGCTCCACACCCAGGACTTCGTCATCGGGCAGGGCGGCCCGGTGTCCACCGGGAACGGAGATGCGCGCATGCTGCTGACCGCCGACGGACGGAAACCCAAGCACAGCGACTTCCTCCATCTGCCGCACGGGCTCGAAGGGTTCTTCGATCTCCCGGAGGCCGAAGCCTATGCCGCAAAGGTCGGAAAGCCGCTCTTCATCGACTTCACGGGACACGGATGCGTCAACTGCCGCGAAATGGAGGCCCGCGTATGGTCCGACCCGCAGGTGCTGGAGATTCTGCGCAACGACTATGTGATCGTCGCGCTCTACTCCGACGACAAGAAGGTGCTCCCCGAAAGCGAGTGGGTCACGACCGATTCGGGGAAAGTGTTGAAAAGCCTCGGCAAAATCAATTCCTATTATGCGTTGAAGACCTTCGGGGTCAACGCTCAGCCCTACTACGTCTTGCAGGGGCGCGACGGGAAGCTGCTCGTTCCGCCGCGCGGATACGACCTCAGCATACCCGGATTCGTCGCATTCCTCCGAAGCGGTCTCGAAGCCTACCGCAACGGGCAATAGGCGCTTCGGGCGTATGAAAAAGGCCGCTCGCCGGAGTTGATCGGAGCAGAAAGGGCCGGGGAAAAACAATCCCATTCACTTTGCGTGAATGGGATTGAATATTATCGTTATTAGTGAAGAACGCAGGACTTATTAATGTCCGATTTACAGTCCCTTATAGCTGCGTTATTCAATGGGTAGGATGTTCTTAAAATAAATGGCCCAGGAGCTGTCTTTGTATGCTTGAATGCTTTCGGCAGGAACATATAGATTTTCAATAGTACTATTAGAAAAACCATTTAACTTTGGTGGAACTAAAGCATAACATATAACCTCTGTCAGACTGGAACAGGACCAAAAAGTACCCTCTCCAATCGATGTTAAACTGGCAGGAAGATGAATCTCGGTCAGGTTGGAACAGAAACTAAAAGCACTTTCTCCAATCGATGTTAAACTGGCTGGAAAATTAATCTCAGTCAGACTGGAACAGCCACTAAAAGCAGACCCTCCAATTGATGCTAAACTGGCAGGGAGATTAATCTCGGTCAGACTGGAACAACCACTAAAAGCATACTCTCCAATCGATGTTAAACTGGCTGGGAAATGAATCTCAGTCAGACTGGAACAACCACTAAAAGCAGTCTTTCCAATCGAAGTTAAATTGTCCGGTAGATTAATCTTGGTCAGGTTGGAACAGCCACTAAAAGCAGACCCTCCAATCCAAGTTAAACTGGCAGGGAGATGAATCTCGGTCAAACTGGAACAGGACCAAAAAGCACGCTCTCCAATCGATGTTAAATTGTCCGGAAGATGAATCTCAACCAGACTGGAACAACCACTAAAAGCAAACCCTCTAATCGATGTTAAACTGGCTGGAAAATTAATCTCAGTCAGACTGGAACAACCACTAAAAGCATACTCTCCAATCGATGTTAAATTGTCCGAAAGATGAATCTCAACCAGACTGGAACAACCTCTAAAAGCAGACCCTCCAATCAATGTTAAACTGGCTGGAAAATTAATCTCAGTCAAACTGGAACAACCACTAAAAGCATACTCTCCAATCGATGTTAAATTGTCCGAAAGATGAATCTCAACCAGACTGGAACAACCTCTAAAAGCAGACCCTCCAATCGATGTTAAACTGGCTGGAAAATTAATCTCAGTCAAACTGGAACAGCCATAAAAAGCATTCACTCCAATTGACGTTAAACTGGCAGGGAAATGAATCTCAATTAAACTGGCACACTCCTTAAAAGCAGACTTTTCAATTGACGTTAGTGTATTAGGTAATAGAACAGTTGTTAATAGACTGCTATAGCCAGAGATACTTTTTAATTTCAGATTATATCGTAGATCTAATTCTGTTATGGAAGACCCATTCAAACTTAATATCTCTATATTCGGAAATCTTTCAATTCCTTTTACGGATACCCATTTACTACTGGTAGTATAAATTTCTTTAGCTGCATTTGCTTCTGTTACGGAGACTTTTCCATCTTTATTTACATCGAAATTTTCATAGCAATAAGCCATGAAGTTCAGATCATCCATTGCTGAACACACATCATCCGGATCAGGCAATGCAGGCAATTCCGGCAATTCAGGTTCATTGGGATTCTCCGGCTGTTCATTCCCGTTATTATTCGGCTTGTCAGATTCCCCATCATCATTTTTACTGCAACCAGTCAGTATCACTCCGAGTACAGCCAGGCAAAAGAATAGTCTTTTCATATCGCTTAATGATTAATCTTTTCTAAATTTATTCCGCCAATATTTAACCGTATAAGCATAAAATGTGAAAGCGACGGAAATTGTTGCAACGGTTGATAATATTAACCCAAATATAATCAGAAAGCACATTTCGTAATACTCGCCAAAGCCTAATGCAGAGAGGGCGGGAATTAGCAATAGAATGTTCTGATTAATGGTTCTGTCTGCCCCTTTTAGAATTTTCAAGAGGGCATCATTCAAAATTTCATTACACATAATAAGCTGAAATTTGTTTCCCGCCCAACTCCTCTACGGGGATTATCAAATAAAGAAAGTGTGGAGTTGTTCGTTTATCTATCGAGAGGCATTTGGCATAGCCCGAGAACAAATAAACAATACCCCACACCGAATAGTATATATCGAGAATGATATATGCCTATACACGGTGATGAGTGTTTGTATTGCCTATCCTTGTTCTCTTAAAATCGCCAAATTTTCTCGATAAGGATTAGCGAAACACTTTCACTAAACTATATGTCACCACCCATCAGGATGATGCCACAAAGTTAGAAAATGTTTCTTAAAATACAACGCACTCGCGGGGTATTGCAGATGCAAATTTCAGCTAAAAGTTTCTGAAAATCAAGATTGACCTTATAGAATGTTTATCATAACTTTCGGGGAAATACCGACGATGATATTTATCGAGTTCCACAAGAAAGTCCCGTCGGAATCTGAAATACCGGGATTTCAGATTTTGCCCGGTATTCCAACGAACCCCTAAAAGCCCGGCTTTGATTATCTGCCAAGACATTCAGCCACGTTACAGGAGCTAAAAAACAGGGACCGAACATTGCTGTTCGGCCCCTTTGGTAGCGGGAGGAGGACTCGAACCTCCGACCTTCGGGTTATGAGCCCGACGAGCTGCCAACTGCTCCATCCCGCGATATATTTTTCAGATAAGATCTATCGCTATTGCGTGTGCAAAGATAAGACGAATTTTTCATTCCGCCAAATTAATTTCGGCAAAATCCGCCCGGCAAGCGACCTGTCGCCTATCTGTCAACCGATTACGGCCTCAAATTATTTTATGGCCGAAACCACGATCTCCGCCAGGTCGCGGATTTCGCCCTTCGTGCCGCGCCCGAGGGCCTTCTTGCAGAGCGGGCAGGCGGTGACGATCACGTCGGCCCCCGTGGCGTCGAGCTCGGCAGCGACAGACTGCGCGATGCGGACCTGCTGGCCGTCGGATATGGCCGTATTGGCCACCGAAGAGCCGCAGCAGAGG
>OKWJ01002286.1_pt1 | contig 10357 bp, 10 predicted proteins | sample 1607121 | NCBI WGS metagenome assembly OKWJ01 (sample SAMN04414080, study PRJEB24778) | human gut metagenome | material: faecal | host: Homo sapiens | reverse complement strand
TTGTAGGATCAAGAACAATTGTGCAGTTTGTATTCAATAATTCATACACAATCTGTGCCCCACGTTCTTCTCTAACAGAAATGCTCTTGAATTTTTTTAACTCGCTTGTTACCGCTTGTGAAAAATTTTCGTTTAATTCATTAACTCCAAAACTTGCCGCATATGATATTTTTTTAGAATCATCCTTGCAGAAAGAGAAGAAGTAATTCAAATCTTCACCAGTAATATTAGGATTCCAAACCTGATCGCTTCCACAAATCAAAAAGTCGTATCTATCTGCAATTTGTCTCAAATCATATGTTTCATTGATAATCTTTTTTGGAAACAACCTCAATTGTTTTTCAAAATCACGAAAACTTTTTTTTCCGGAATAATCTAATATACATATTGCCAGATTTTTAATCGGATTATCTTTGCGAATATGTCTTTTTTCTGACATGTATTTATTTCTATAGTTAATAACTTCAACCTCGCATCCAAGCGACTGCAATGCTCGATAGAGTCCGCACATTTGCAATGCTGCTCCAAAACTCGTCGAATTTGGAAATGTTAAAATGCCAACTCTCAAATCAAGAAACCTCCTCTACTGAAATATCATTACGTGTAGAACAACAAATGCTTAACAAAATCATTGCCGACCAAAAGAATTTTGTGGTAAGAACATCAATAAAAAATGCCATTAATAGAATTCCGAAAAAAGCTGTCGCAACGCTTTTGTCTTGCTTCAGTGCTTTTTTGATCATTTTGATTACAGGCAACGTTAAAAGAATAGATCCACAGAAGCCAACCTCAACAAGTGATGCAATATAATGATTGTGAATTGCCATATCCTTTCCCATTCCGAGAATATTTCCAATTACACTTTGAGAGGCTCCAACCCCATAACCCAATACCCATTTTAGATCTTTTAATGAAGTTAATGCCTGTCCCCAAATTAGCAAGCGTGTACCACTTTCTGCTTCCTGTCCTGTTAAGGCTTTCAGTGAAAAACGATCCAGGAGTTCTTCGGGGATGTATTGGGCTACAAAGGGAAGAACAACAAGCATGATAAGTAAAACTGGAATACCAATCGACAAACGAGTTTTCCATGAGGTATTTATACTTAATAACACAATTAACAAAACCGCTATTAAGCCCGATCTTGACCCAGTGAGGAGGATATAATATGCAATTGCAAGGCAAAAGATAATTGATATGATCTTGCGCATTTTCTTCTGCTTCGTATTACATAAATTATAAAAAACTATGCCAAACGAAATAAGCATCAATGCGGCAAGGTAATTCTGATCAAGACCATCTTCACCAGCATTTAATGTTAAACGATTCTGATAAGCACTATATATGACTGCGTTGGGAATAAATGTCATGTATAATAGCAGTGCTCCAACGCCAATCACCATTGATTTTTTTAACACTTCCGCTTCGTGTTTTGTATATGAAACCATCGAAAACAGAACAAACATTAGTGCATTATTTAAATATATAGAATAGTAGGATTGCCAGCGAGTTTCATCTATTGCCCAGAGATATGTAATCAAACCATATATTAACCACAACGCCACATATATGATGCGATAATCAAGTCTTACTGTCTTTTGCATAAGAATATCTATAAGTGCCAGTCCCATGGCGAGCAGACCAACAATTCTCAGGGGACTTATTGACATTAAATCTGCCAACGGATATTCAAACGGGGTCAGAAACAGGAATAAGGCTAATCCATATGTAGATAAATGCGTGACTCCTTTTCGGTCAGTATTTATTATTTGATTCACTTAATCGCCCTCCTTGACTAACCCTATTATCCTATAAAAACACCGAATATCATGTTCATTACTATATGAACCTAATATAGTATTCTCTCTCCACTTTAACAAAAGTTCCGGAGTCTGGATAACAGTTTTTATGGTTTCATATATGCTGTTATAATCGTTGCCCATAATAACGCCATTGACTTGATGCTGAACCTGTGATGCGGCAGATTCGTAATCAGTAACTAAGCATGGGAGTCCCAAAATCTGCGCCTCTGTTACTGAAACGGGTTTGCCTTCATATCTGGAAGCAAGAATAAATACATCCATTTGTTGCAAGTACGGAAGCGGATTTAGTTTGTTTCCATATAATATTATGGTGTCTTGCATCTCCAAATTCTCAACTTCTTGTTTGAATTGCTCAAACTCACCGCCACCACCGATGAGGTGCCACATAACATCTTTCGTTAGTCCTTGCTGTTTCAGTTCGTAAAACGCTTTCAACAACCGGTCAAGACCTTTAACTTGAATATCGCAACGACACACGGTACAAAAATTGATCTTTGCCTTTGTTAATACAACATCATCTTTTCCTGCTTTTTGAAGTACCAAATCTGACGACATAATATTTGGCACAACATATGTCTTGGGTTGATATTCGGGAAAGAACTCAAAAAACTGCTCTAAACAATTCTCGGAAATCAGTGCAATCCCATCAGCTTTATCAAAAGTTTTTCTATCAATCTCGGGGATTAGATAACAACTCTTATATTGTGGATGTATCCATACGAATTTTCTGACAGCTTTTATTTTTGATGAAACAACATATTCATTTGACCATCCTTCCATAAATCCAATAGCATAGTCAAATTGCTCGTCCACTACCCGTGACAGTGATACTTGTGCAGCCATCCCGCAGTGCATAAGGATATGACGCAAATCACCTTTCGGAGTATTTCTGTATTTCAGCCAAGACTTAAGTGCAAGAAATGCTCTGCCATTGAGAATCGTTTTGACGATTTTTCTCTGTCCGGAACTTAAAAACTTCGACTCCTTGTATGCGGAAGGTAACAGCTTGACATACTCAGGTATTTCTCCCATCAGTGCCCCCGTGTTCGTATACAAGAGTAAGCTAATTTCATATTTGCTGCGATCAATAGTGTTTATCAAGGACAATAAAGCCGTTGTAGTACCGCCGGTCATCATCGAATCATAAACAAACAGTATTTTTTTCTTCACGGCTAACCTCCTTGTCCGTATCGCATTGCTCAATTAGCAATAATTATAGATGTTATTTCCTAAGTCCAATCTTATCTAAAACAAAAACAATATATAAACGGAAACGTTTTAGAATAATATCTTGAATAATCTGTTTTATTTTTCCTTTTTTGGCATACTCGTAAGGAGCCATATCGTCTTTGTCATAATATTTTAACAAAACAGCTTCTTTAATCTCCCGCTTCCACTGCTTACGGGAGATTTTGCAAGTAAGCACATTTTCCACATCATATATTTCGTCAATATACCATTTCTTTCCAACCACTTTTGTGGGAATGTGTGAATAATCTAATCCCGCAGCGCTATAGACATACGCCAAAGGAATATTTGCTCCCGCCTGATAAAAATAATGAGAGGTTCCATCATTTCTAAGATTCACTTCAAAGAAGTATGCTTTATTGTCAAGCAAACCGTATTCAACACTGAACAATCCGTGATAATCAATTCTCTCTAAAAATTCTGCAATTTGGGATGCTTCGGCACCACAGGGAAGCTCAGGAATAAAATAACCATGAGAGGAAGAACCGCCATCAGTAAGCCTATCCCTAACAAATGCACCCGCAATTACCGTTTTTCCATCCCACATTCTACCACCATATACGAGAAGATCGTTTTCTTTCTGAATATACTCCTGCAAGATAAATTCAGAGTCTGGTCGAACGAATCGCAGCGTTCTCTTTAATGCTTTTGCATTTTTGCAAATTTTGAACTTAAATTCGTTATAGTGTCCTGGCTTTTGGTGACTGGGTTTGATAATGCAAGGATATTGAACCCCTTTAATGTCCGCTTCTTTTGTTATGAAAACAGATTTCGGGCATAACATCCCTATCTCATCAGCAAGAGCCGTCATCGTGTTCTTATCAATATATTTTTCTATATGTCCTTTTTGAGTTGTCAGTGGTAAAATAAAATGATTCTCCAAGGCTTCTCTGTGTTGATCGACATAGGTTACAACATCATCTCCGGCAAGAATAATGATTGGCTTGAATGCCTGATCTTTATAATTCTTCAAAAGATAGTTGTACCCATCTTCTATAGAATCGGTTTCAATATATTCCTTACAATACTTACTGCTGGCGGCAAGTCCTGCGTGACCTTTTATTAAAAAAAGCATATCAAGTTCCGCATTTCCAAGTTCACGCATCAAACCAAGTGTATTAAAATCGTCAATACTCCAAACAATAATTTTATTTTCTACTTTTCCCATCCGAAATCACTCCTCTATAATCTCCATCAATGTCTTAACCTTCAAGTTATTATTATTCTCCATGTCTTTAAGTCCGGAACACAACATCTCAAAATTCCTCTCATCCCAACTCCAGGAATCTTTTCCACACATGGCATGATCAGCAGAAAGAATGCTGTGCAGCATCAACACCACAACGGAATTGTCTGGAAGTGTTTTGATAAAATCAATAATCAAATCTGCTCTGTCGTTAGACTTTACAACAACACTCGGCACATTTGAACTATTGCAATGTCTATATAAAAAAACATTATCTGCGTTAAAGTAGCGATATGCTAATTTTGATTTCAAAACAGAATAAAGCACATAAAGAACTTTATTCTTGAATTTTGCGGTATTGCACTTTCTCCCTCTGCGTATGTAAACAATTTTCTTGCCATATTCGCTTTCTAATAAAGCATTTATTTCTTTTTCAGAAGCACTTGAGTTGGGAACGGAAATTCCCCAGCAACTGTTTGTAATCCCCCATGACTGTAACTTATCTAAAGCGGTTCGCATATCATCTTTTTGGGTTTTATGCTTATCGCCATGTAAACCAATTTCCCAACCTGAAGAATGCAATCCATTTATTTCTTCCACAGTCAACGGTCTGGTAGGACTTTGCAAAACATCCTTGTTCTCCCAAGTACCATCTATAAATCCCGTAGTAATATATACCGTTCCACAAAATTGATATCTATCCATTATTCGCTTAGCTAACAAATAATTGTCTGATCTTCCGTCATCGAAAGTAAATGCTATATATTTCATAAGTTTCTCCTATCATTTTAATATTGTGAAAAATCTACAGGGAGAAGCAAAGAACGATTTCATAGCATTTGATAAAAATTTTCCGTAATTCTTACGTCTCAACTCAGCATAAGCAATTACCGCATAGTGTCGCATTTTTATATATCTAATATCACTCGCTTCTAAATGATTAAAAAAAGTTTTTTTGTACTCATAGAGTGCATTTTCGCCCTTAATTTTTCCATCTCCGCTTGACAAACCGCCGTCACCCGTATGAACATACGCTTTGATTTCACATCCCGGAAGGTATCCAAATTTCCCGCCCCCCTCGATAGCTCTCTGCATCAAATAAAATTCATCACCAACATCTATTGGAGCCAAACCACCAATTTGGATTAAATACTCTTTTTTGAACATCATTGTATCCGTTCCGGTCATGTGATACTTCAGATGATACATCCTTAGCGTTTCGACAGTCGTTTCTTTAATATAAGATCGAATTCGCTTGTCAATTTCTTTGTCATCCTCATTGTAAAGGAGCAAATCAGTAATCGAATAATCGCATTGATTAGTCTCCATAAACTCTACCTGTTTGCGTATCTTATCCGGAAGGTAGATGTCATCATCATCCAAAAATGTTATATAATAGCCATTAGCCGAATGTATACCAATATTTCGTGTTTTTGCAGAACCTTGATTGGGATTATTCACAATATACTCTAATATGATCTCAGGGTAGCGATTGCGAAACACCTCTACTATTTCTGATACTTTACTGTTCCACTCATCATTACCATTGTCATCAACCAAAACAATTTCCATGTTAGGATAAGTTTGTTTGGCTAAAGATTCAAGTGCATTTTTGAGTTCTACTTCTCGTTTATATGTGGCAACAACAACGCTTACTAATTTCATTTTGTTGTCACCTCCTGCTCAACATTTTTTTCTTCTCGTTTCTTCATCTCTCCTGTACCACCCTCAACAACGCCATCTGACTTCAGCACACTCACAATCGTGCCAAAGAAGCACTTCACATCCATCGCAAAGCCTTTGAATTTACCTGCGTTCAAAGCAGCAGCATACTCTCCGTCAAACTTTGCCTTCACATCAATTTCAAGCTCGTCTCGACCATTGATCTGTGCCCATCCGGTAATGCCGGGTTTAATATCGTTCGCTCCATACTTCTCACGCTCAGCAACTAAATCCTCCTGCGACCACAAGGCCGGTCTGGGACCAATCGCGGAAAGTTTTGAAGAAAACACCTGGTAAATTTGAGGAAGCTCATCAAGACTTGTCTTACGAATAAAGCGTCCTACACGGGTAATATACTGATCAGGATTCTCAAGAAGATGTGTAGGGGTATCGTGCGGTGTGGACATCTTCATGCTGCGGAACTTCCAAATCATAAAATATGTAATCTCACCGTTTTTCTTCTTGCCGACTCGTTTCTGCTTGAACAAAACCGGACCGGGATCGTCTATCTTTATCGCAATGGCGATAATCAGCATCGGAAGTGCCAAGACGATTATGGCAACACTCGACAGAATAAGGTCAATAAGTCTCTTTATAACGTGCTTATACATCTTGCAATATCTCCCGCTTTAATTACATTCCACTTTCAAATGTGTATTCTAATCCATCAATTTCTTTTGGTGTGCGTTTTGAAATATCAGATAAACTCTCTGCCCACTTTTGCGGATCAAAGAATAAATCTTCGGTCTTTATAGTATCTTGGCGTTTGTACACCTCGCCACTGTAAATCTTTGTCCCCGCAGGTACAAGGCAATATCCCTCAACTGTTGCATTACAATCCACATGAACACCGTCGCAACACATTGTTGCGTGATTCACGATAGCTCCTGCAGAAATGATACAACCAGGACACACCACGCATCCTGTATGTACAACCGCCATTGGCTCAATAATACAGCCATTCATGATTTGTGCAGATGGAGATACATATGCTTTAGGAGAAACGAGCGAAACAATACGATAGGGAGTTTCTTCCTTAATTCTGCTGAGCAACGAAAGTCTGACTTCCGGATTTCCAATCGCAACAATGATATTGCTGTATTGGATTGCCAGTTCGTCAATATCCTGTGTTGTGCCAATAACATCAATACCATTGGGAGTTATTTTTCTTTCATCGTCAACGAAATCTATTTTTTCAAAGCATCCCATATCTGCCGCTATTTCAGAAGCTACAACGCCATAAGTGCTTGCGCCAATAATCAACAAGTTTTTGTTCATTTGATATTCCACCTTTCAAAATCAATCTTCAATCATCTCTAGGCATACACCCATTACACAGGTGTTCATCGCCGCCCATATCGTCATACACCGTTCCGCAGAGTTCGCATACATAATGCTCATTCTCATAACCGCAATAACAGCATTTTCCGATTGGTAATAAATCTTCGGTGATAGACACACCATCCTTGCCACATTCTTGGCAGGCAAAATCCGCAACGGGAGAAGTGCCGCCGTGTCTGCCGCATTCGTACTCCATAGCTGATACCTGTTTTACATAAGGGTTCAGATCTTCCTCAATATACGCAATCAAATATTCAAGGAAATCGTGAACCTCAGTATCGTCATATTCCGAATCGCTGTCAGCAACACAAAGACCTTCTTCACCCTCATGTCCTGCGCCGTTGTGGTAAGTACATTCAATCTTGGCGATAACATCCTCACCGTGCTTCGCTTCAATTGTCAAATAACTTGATGTGTCCATATCATCATCGACCACAATCGAAACAAAAATGGTTAGCTTTTCATCAGATGCATTACTTGTTACCGTGAATACTTTAGTTGTTCCATCTTTCACGGGCGTTTCCATATCGGAAACCTCAAAGCAAGGATCATAATGATACCGATCCGAAACGGTATCATACAACTCGGCTACAGTCTGACAAAGCAGTTCGTAAATTTCATCTTCATCACGGATTTCAACCCCCGTCTCTCCGAAGATACGATCACGCCAATACTGTTCATCGTATTCGTCCTGCTCTTGCTCATACTGCCAAGTATCAAGAAGTTCTTCTGAAGCGTTTTTACGTTCAAATTCAGACGCCGCATTTTGCACATGCGCTCCAAAGATAGATAATTCGTTATAAATTTGATAAAAAACAGCAAGAGTAATCAGTTTGTTATGCGCTATATGATTCCGGCTTTTGGTAAATTGCTTTAGCTCAGTTACAAATTGCTCGGGATCAGCAAAATACTGTGAGAATACATCACTCCATAGATCAATCTCAATTTCTCGCCTTCTCATGATAAACTCTCTTGCTGCCTTGATGTTTTGACCTTTCAGGTGTTCATTTACCCTCGAAATGTCTGCAGACGTAAGAACTGTATTGTTGCTATACACTTTTGCGTCCCGCATCAATTCGGAAAGCATCTCCAATGTCATTGAGAGTAGAGAAGAATTGATATTCGCAAATTGGGGGACTGTCTGCTTGAATGAATTTTCCATTCCTCGAATTGCATCTTTGTATTGTTCAAGTCCAGGATAGTTCAGCCAGTTCTGTCCCATGTGCTGAATTAAAACTTCATTTACAAAAGCTCGTATGCGATTTTCAAGCCGGAAGAAATGAGGATATAATTCGGCACACAAAAACTCCGATTGATCATCAATCAACCAAGTACAACCTTGCCAGTCTTTGCTGACTCGATCTTTCAAAACAAGTTTCAACGCTTCCAAAGTCTTGTTGTACCTTGTCTCAAAATCGGGATTTTCTATAATAGGAGATTCAATTTCGATGTGCAGTTGGATGTTGTCATCCTCACGTTTGTCAAACACGAAGAAAACATCGTATGTCATGCCGCTTATTGTAAGTTGATACGCTTCACGGGCAATGTGTTCTCGGCAACCAAGATACTTATATTCTGTAAATCCGGATAAGCAGGATTTCACATCAGCGAGAATGGCTTCACTGTATTCCTTTGAACGCCTTATCTCAACTGTGATCGCATTTTCGCCACCGAAAGGCGACTCCCCAACTTCATCCGTGCAAGCATACAGAAGGTTTGTATCATTGGGAGAATTGAACATAAATTTAATTGTCATGACCCGCCTCCTTCTTCTGACATTTTGTTTCGATATGAAACATCCCAACTATAATAAAAGTCTGGATACCTTCGTACCACAGACTACATAAACCTCTATTGCATTGTATCTATCCGATAATCCGGTTTTTATGTAGTCATATCTTGTAACACATTTTCCTTTATAGCACGACGAATAGCCGAGTGATGATACTCTCATCCTCGGCTAATTCAACCTCCTTATCAAGTTTTGTACGCTTATCAGATTGGGTCAAAATAAGCAATCAAGAAGCCATTTTGACTTTTCAAAGGCTGTTTGCCGCCTTTTCATGCCCCGCACAAAACCTTATAGCGAAACTGAATTAACCGCGACAACCCTTGAAAAACCTATGTTTTTCTTGGTTGCCTCTATTATACCTCTTTCCCCAATAATAGACATCTTACCTGAAAAAATATTAAACATCTGCGGAAGTTCATCTAATGAAGTTTTCCGCAAAAACTTGCCAACGCGAGTAATCCATTGCTCAGGATTTTCAAGCATATGAGTAGGCGTATCATGAGGCGTATCTACCCGCATTGTACGGAATTTTAGAATATAGAAATACTTTTTATGAATTCCGACTCGCTTTTGTTTAAAAAAAATCGGACCTCTCGAATCTATTTTTATGGCAATAATTAAAATAATCCATATCGGTATAAGAAGAATAATTCCTATTCCCGATAAAATCAAGTCTACCAATCTTTTAAAAAAATGCTTATACATAATTTCCCTCATATTATGTTGAAATCCATAATTGTTTATTTATAAAACGGCAGAATAAACTTATAAAACTTACCGATAGATATTATATCACAAGACTTTCACCTTGTCAATTAATTCACTCGGATAGGTCAAGTGTGCATATACTGAATAAAACTGCACAATTATTCAATTTTCAAACATTTTTCGAGAAAAATATTCACAAAATCTTATAAACTTTTAGTTTAAATAGGCTAAATTTCGACAGCAGAACTATTTTTTCGCCAACTTCTTCTGTGAAATTTTCCCAGAAAAAGCAATCTAATCCCCCTGTTCTTTTAAACTCCTTCAAAAAGAGATTATTCACTTTATAAAGCACGCCCATCCCCTCGCCTTCTTAAACCAAACACCGCCGAACAGGTAAAGTTCGGCGGTGCCTTTTCTTAAAATTTGGGCGGAATCAAATATTCGCCCTCGCTGTCAATATCCGTCCCTGAAACCGTAAAATTCCATGCCAGCCGCTTCCCCTCGCTGCTTTCGTTGCACATCAGAATATGCAGCTCGTAT
>OKWJ01002285.1_pt1 | contig 10364 bp, 9 predicted proteins | sample 1607121 | NCBI WGS metagenome assembly OKWJ01 (sample SAMN04414080, study PRJEB24778) | human gut metagenome | material: faecal | host: Homo sapiens | reverse complement strand
CGCCGCCTCAGGGCCGTGTCGGGGAGCAGCGCCTTGAGGAACGCAAGGTCCCGGAAGTCGCCCTCGAAGCGGGCCGACGCCTCCATCCGGTTGGCGTCGAGCAGGTTTTTCGCCGCGGCGTCGGCCTTGAGGTCGAGGTGCCCGGGCGACGAGATTTCCAGCTGCGTCTTTCCGAGGTCGCCCAGAGTTCCCGCCGCGGAGAACGACAGCCGGACGGTCCGGTCGTCCAGCACGGGCGGGACCGCCTCCGGGGAGAGGAATTTCAGGTCCTTCGTGTTCAGGTCGGCCGAAAGGACGGCGTCGAGCGGCGAAGCCGGCTCCAGTTTCAGGATTCCGGCCCCGGCGGTGAGCTCCGCCCGGATTCGGGAGAAGGAGGTTTGCAGGTCGAGGCCGGAGAGGACGATGCCCGAGGCGTCCATGCCGATACGTCCGGTCAGGTCGCGGACCGAAAGCCCGCAGCGTTCGGTGAACGCCGTCCGGCGGATTTGCAGCGCGATGTCGGCGCCCCGGTTGTACACCGAATCAATCGTGAGGTCGAGCGGCGCGAGGGCGATGAACGCCGGGTCGAACCCCGCGGCGGGACGGTGGCCCAGCCGGCCGTATTCGACGCTGTTGCCGGTCAGCGCGACGCGGCCGACCCGGACAGTCCACGGTGCCGACGCTTCGGTCGTCCCGGCGGAAGTCCCGCTTTCCGCTTCGGCCGGTCCGGTGAGGTAGGAGTAGGCGCCCCGGTCGAGCAGGACGCTTTTCACGGAGACCTGCTGGCTGTCCAGCAGCACCCGGCAGGTGTCGACGCTCCCGTCGGCCAGGCGGACGGAGAGTTCGGAAACCGCAGGGGAGGTCCGCATCCCGAAGGCGAGGTTCGAGACCGCGATTCTGTCGAGTCCCACCGTCCACGGCAGGGCGGCGGCGCTCTCCTTTTTCTCGGCGGGAGCCGCTTCGGTCAGGTTCAGCCGGATGTCCGCGTCGGCGAGAACGAGCCGGGAGATGCCGGCCGTGTTGGCCGAAAGATCGGCGCGGACGGCTTCGAGGGACAACTCTCCCGCAGCCAGGCGCAGGTCCATGCCCGCCAAGGTGTCCTTGTAGTGGGCGGCGACGCGTTCCAGCGCGAAGTTCCGGATGACGACCTCTTTGCGGATCAGCGGCCACAGGGCGGCGTTGAGCGAGAGCCTTCCGCAGCGAAGGAGCGTGTCCGTCCTGTCGGCCAGCAGGGTGTTGTCCACCGTCAGCCGCAGCGGAAAGGCGAGGCGGATGCGTTCGACGGAGACCTCCATGCCGAGCGTCCGGGAGGCGTAGGCGACGGCCCGTCGCCGGGCCAGGTCCTGAACGGCCGGAACATAGAGCAGCGCCGGGACCAGCAGCAGGACGAGGAGAATGACGAGCAGCGTCCGGAGCGTATGTTTGAGAATTTTTTTCAGCATTTGTGGAAACAGCGTGTTTCGGAATCGGACAAAAGACAGGCCGACGGCCTGCCTTTTGCGCGTGCGTGTTTGCGGCAAAGCGGCAAAATCGCCGCAAATTACAAAAAAAACGATGATCCGTCAATGGGACGCGCCAAAACAAACAGGCCTATTCGAGGCATATCCCGGCGTTCTGTTCGTTCTTCCCGGTCTGTCCGGCCGGAGACGGTGGAGACGATGGGAACGATGGAGACGATGGGGATGATGGAGACGGTGGGGACGCCGGGGACGGAAGAGACGCCGGGGACGGAAGCCGGAGCGGCTGTCGCACGGGCGGGTCCGGAAAAAGAAAAACGTCCGGCCTTGTAGCCGGACGTTTCGGTGCAGTTCGCTGTCATTGAGCGTCTCCTGGCGGAGAGGAGGGCTTCATAACCTATAATTCACATTGATTCGGATTAATTGATAAATAGTACTGTATTAAAACGATTTGAATTTGCATAGTTCAGAATAATTTTTTGTAGTTTATCGTGTTTTACGGGAAAGTGTGCTTATATTTGTGCGTAACTATTTCGTGAAGAATATGGCGGTAAACTTTTATCTGAACAGCAGAGGCGATAAACACGGGGATTTCCCAATACGTGTTTCCATAGCCATCGGCGGAATAAGGCTTCTTACGTCCGTGGGGTACAGTATCAACCCTGCGAAATGGGACAGTTCCAAGCAGAAGGTCAGGCAGGGGGCGTCCAATGCGAAGGGAATAACGTACAACGTCATCAATTCCCACCTCAATAATATCGTTCAGCAGAGTATCGATTTCGAGAATAAGTGCCTGACCGGAAAACTGAAGGTTACCAAGGAGCTGATTCTGCAAAATATCAGCACCAACAAAAACAAACTGGATGAAGTGGGGGAGATACGTGAAAAAACGCTGTTCGATGTCTTCGATGAGTTCATTAAGGAGATAGGAAATATAAACGGATGGACGCACGGTACGTATGAAAAATACATCGCCCTGCGGAATCATCTGTATATCTTCTCGCCAAACTTGTCGTTCGACGATCTGACGGAAAAGGGGCTTGCGGATTTCATTACTCATCTTCGGGACGAAAAAGGGCTTCGCAACAGCACGATAGGAAAGCAGTTGGGGTTCTTAAAATGGTTTCTGAAATGGTCTGCGAACAATGGTTACCACAAGAATATGGCTTACCTCTCCTTTAAGCCCAAATTGAAAACGACCGAGAAACGTATCATTTTCCTCACTTGGGATGAACTGATGACCGTTTACAACTTTCCGATACCGGAGAGTAAGAAATATTTGGATCGGGTTCGGGATGTGTTCTGCTTTTGCTGTTTCACTTCGCTGCGATATTCAGATGTCTATAATCTGAAACGGTATGATATCAAAAACGGGGCGCTTCATATTACAACGGTAAAAACAGCGGACAGCCTTACAATCGACCTGAATAAATACAGTCAAGCAATACTCGATAAATACGACGGGGTGCCGTTTGAGGATAATAAGGCATTGCCCGTAATATCGAATCAAAAGATGAACGATTATATCAAGGAACTCGGCCAATTGTGCGGTCTGGATCAACCCGAAACGGTTACCTATTATGTAGGGAACGAACGGGTCGATGAAGTTTATCCGAAATACGAACTGATGGGTACACATACGGGGCGGCGGACATTTATAAGCAATGCGATAATGATGGGCATACCCCCGCAAGTGGTGATGAAATGGACGGGGCACAGCGACTATAAAGCGATGAAGCCCTATATAGCCATTGCGGATTCGGCTAAAGCCGAGGCGATGAAATTGTTTAATGAAAAATAGTTAGGATATGGATGATAAAATTTATTTCATCAGAGATAACGAACAGCAAATACCTGTTTATGATTTTATTAAAGCGATGGATCCGGATGCTCCGATAAATCCGACTCATAATTTTGAGCTTTTGAAAGCACGCCGTCTGAAAATGTACGACAAGGCGGAGCAAGAATATATCGCAGAACGAACTATAAATCGGGTGGAAGCTGGCGATCTGGAGAAATCCGTACTCTATTATGGGTGGTTGAAGAATGAACTTCAAATTATCGCGCAATGGTTATCGGACACCTATCCGAACGGAGAGAAGAAACGAATTAAAACATCGTCAGCTATTCAGATGGAAATACTTAAATACGAGCGATACGTTAAAACAGAGATGGAGCGGATTGAGGAGCTTGTGAATGGTCGTTCTGATGAAAGTATTTCAAAAAATGCAGGAATACCGCCGCATTTGTTAGACTTAAAGCCTGCCCAATGTCAATATTTATATGGGAAACTAACTAAAGACGGACACTTCCTTCCGGAGAAAACGAATCAAACGCATTTTAACTATGTGTTCGGTGGCGGTCTGTATCCAGAAGATTTCAAGCCGCTACGCTGGAATAGAAGCAAGCAAGCTCTCGGTGAATTAATTTTACTATTTACAAGAAAGCGTTCAATTCCTCATGATAAGAAACGGAATGCCCGAAATCTTTTTTTAATCAACAATAAAGATATAGGCGAATTGTCGAATCCAAAGAAAGACGAACCGACAAAAGATTATGGAATCTTGGAAGAGATAGCGAAAAGCATAAATACTCGCTAGGTGTAAATGCTTTATTTTCAGATACCCGCTCACTACCCGCCCATTGGAAGATGGGTGGGTAGTTTGTTTTGAATCAGTTGATTCAAGATTTATCATTGTGTAGTTTTGTTTCCGCAGAGCAGTATACTGGCCAGATACAGCGATGCAAAAATTAAAAAAATTATACAATGATACACGTACTATTAAAGAAACCGGTGTGGCAGATGAACGGGGAGGAACTTTTGGAACTCCAACGGTTAGCCGCACCCCAAAGAGTTGAATCCGCCGAGGTAAAGGAGCCTCGATTGGTCTATGGTCTGCGTGGGTTGTGCGAACTACTCGGCTGTTCGCGTACTACTGCGAATAAAATTAAGCACGATCCTCGTTTGCGGGGATGCTACTCACAGGTAGGGAAGAAAATCGTATTCGATGCCGAAAAGGTACTTAAAGCGTTAGGAAGGGAATAAGTATGGGAACGATTAATTATGCAGAATTACAACAGGATATACTGAATACCTTGGTGAAACAGGTAACTCCTGTCAATTTCAAGACTTTGGCTTACCCCGAAGCGAAGCTGCTCCAAAAACAGCTTGCCGGATGCGCCCCTGACAGCGATGTGGCGCAGAGCATTCAGAAGAAACTGTTGAAAATGAAAGTCAATGAGAAACACTACGTGATTTTCACCATTGAGGAAATTGAGAGGTTGGCCGAGAGAAACGACTGGGGGCTGTGCCGCAATCAGAACGAAATATACCTGTATAACGGGATGTTCTGGTCGAGGCTCGATGTCGATGCCTTCCAGAAATTTCTGTTGAAAGCCTCGGAGCGGATGGGCTTTCCTATCGTATCGTCTAAATACTACCAATTCGGGAAGAAACTGTTCGAACAGTTTATGATGCAGTCCTATTTGCAAAGCCCGGCGGCCAATTCCAATATGGTGCTTATAAATCTACTGAACGGAACGTATGAGATTAAAAATGGTCAGGGGAAACTGCGGGAATTCTGCAAGGATGATTTTCTGACGCATCAGCTCCCTTTCGAATACAATCCAGATGCGGCGGCTCCTCTATTCGACATATACCTATCCAAAGTACAGCCGGACGAATCCGCCCGAAAGGTGCTGGCCGAATACATCGGCTACCTCTTTATAAAAACGGGCAATACGATTCTGAAAGAGGAAAAGGCATTGATACTCTACGGCGGCGGCGCGAACGGTAAGTCGGTGTTCTTCGAAATTGTAAACGCGCTGCTCGGCACTGAAAATGTCATCTGCCATTCGTTGCAGGATTTGACCGATGGGAGTGGATATTATCGGGCGCAGTTAGCGAATAAACTGGTGAACTATGCGAGTGAAATCAATGGTAAATTGGAATCGTCCATATTTAAGCAACTTGTTTCCGGTGAGCCTGTGTCGGCCCGGTTGCCCTATGGCAAGCCGTTTCATCTTACTCAATATGCCCGGCTTATTTTTAACTGTAATGAACTTCCGAGAGGTAACGAGTTTACGGATGCTTATTTCCGTCGGTTTCTGATTGTCCCGTTCGATGTAACGATTCCGCCCGAAGAACAGATTAAGGACTTACATAGCCAGATTATCGAAAACGAGCTTGCCGGAGTATTCAATTGGGTGCTTCGCGGACTTGCAAGACTTCTGAAACAGAATGGATTACCGAATGTATTGCTGCGCGTAGAGCCGTTGAAGATTACAGATTGCAGTCCGACAGTTTGAGGCAGTTCCTCAACGACGAAAGGTATAAATCGGATGTCAATGTGAAAACAAAGATTGTCGATTTATATATCGAATATAAATACTATTGTCAGGAAAACGGGTTTTACCATTTGACCAAACCCAATTTCATCAAGCGGCTTAAATCATACGGTATTCAGGTTTCGACGATAAACGTGGGTAATGTTGCGTATTTGAAGAAACATAAATCCGATGAAGAATAAATTTCATTCTAAATCTTCATAAAATTAACCTTCTTAACCATTCGGCCCAACCTTGTGCCGAAGTATTAAAAGTTTTCGGTATGAAAAACAGACTGGATGTAGCTGTCAGCTACTACGAGCACATCTATACAAAATTCCCGGTAAGAGCGACTCTAATCGACCTCTTGACCACAAATCGCTACAAATCCCGTGTTCTGGCTGTCCGGATAGAATCAGACGCAAGGAAGAAAAAGGAGTTGAAAGCTCGACTTCCTGCATTCACGCCGTCCGGTTTGTTCCGGGGCGGGGCGGCAAATACGTTGCTGAAACCCACCGGGCTGATTTGTATTGACATCGACAGGAAAGATAATCTGCAGGTCGAGGGGTATGACTGGTTGAAAGATCAGCTCGGTAGACTGTCCTATGTCGCATTTTGCGGACGTTCTGTGGGTGGTGAAGGATACTATGTGGTTGTCCCTATAGCGCAGCCTAACAAGCTACTGTTGCATTTCCGGAGTTTGCAGAACGAGTTTTCCGCGATGGGGATTACCATAGACCCGTCCTGTTGTGACATTTCCCGAAAACGGTTCGTGTCTTACGATCCGGAGCCATATATCAACCAAGAGGCGGAAATATACGAGGGATTGGCGGACGGGGCGGCTGTGCCTGATATTACCGGGAACGCAACTCTATCCGGAACGGACAGCGAAGACGAACCGCTGAAAGAGGTGCTCAAGTATATCCAAATAATCGAGCAGAAAAAGGTAGATATTACCGCTGGTTATGCAAATTGGCTGCGGATAGGCTATGCGTTGCATAACGCCTTCGGGGATTTCGGCCGGGAGTTATTTCATCGGGTCAGCAGTTTCCATCCCCGATACAGCTATGTCGAAACGGATAGGTTATTTAGTGGCCTTTCGAAAGGAAACTGCGCAAATCAGGTAACCATTCGCTCGTTCTTCTATTTTGTTCGCCAACATGGGTTGGATGCGGCTGCTGACTTTGAGGTTAGTGATGAGAAAGGTTAAAAATATGAACCTATCTAAAATAGATTTAATATTCATTCTTTCATTTGAATAGGCCATATATGCGCATTTTAAATGGTCAGGTAATGGATTTCTTTGGGTTGAAGTGTTTTGTTGTCCTATAATGAAAGAAAATGGCCATTTCGCATGGGGTATGATATCTTTTCGGAATAGGGTTTGATAAAAGGTGCATAAAGACCATAATCTGTACGTGGAATTGTCGCGCGCAGCGCTGACGCCCGCGCGATGTCCTGCGAATACAGTTGAAGGACTGGGCTTTTATCTGTCGGAATTTTCACTATCTTTGCAATTACATAGCGTTACGCTATTGTTGCTCGCAGAAAAACGACCAATTTTTTAAGGCAACTGAATAGACGATAATAGATGGAAACGCCTTCGCTTGGCGCGGGCTTTTCTTATTCTATTCAGGGTGCTTGGTCGTACCTTCTGCAGATAGGATTAGACCTGCGCCTTTTTTATTGGTGTGGTTCGACTCCAATTACAAGGACAAACCAAGCCAATATGGATTACAGCCGCTGCAAGCAGATACTACACGACTTCTATTCTGAGAATGGAATAATTGACTATTTCGAAAGGGACAACCTTTATTTAGAGAAAGCCTTCCACGAGATTAACGAAATATGGTTTCGGAATCTGGAGTGTATAAAAGAGGTTAAATACCTGATGATTGCCGAAGCCCCCTTATGGGGTAAGGACAAAAGCTATATCTACAATCCCGAAACGAAAAATACGTCGTTTTTCTACAAGAACGACTTGGAATATGTACTGAATATTCAAATCGCCGACAAGCAGGATTTCATAAACTGTTGCAATGAAATAGGGCTGCTTATCATTGATATTTCGCCTTTTGCACTTAACACAGAGGATACGATTATTAATTATCGCAGTATTAGTGCAAGTAAGTATCGTAAACTCGTAAAAAATACCTTCCCATTTTATTTTGAACAGAAATTAAAGGCAGTCAGTAATAAAAAATCAGACTCTATTAAGGCATTCTTCCGGTACGCAAGAGTGAAGAAACGATTCCTGCCATTAATCTCGGAGGCCTTAATCGATTGCCGTTTCATTAAATCGGCAAATGAGATTTTAGAAATATCTCAGCGAGGTGGAAATATGAACCGGATGAAATTTAGAGTATTATTTTGTTAAATGGTTTTTTATGGGTATTTTTACTGATAGTTAAACACGGGAAATATCCCTAAATATTGTTTTAATGAAATTGCCACGGTTAAATAGCCCAAATCTTTGGAGAGACAGCATTACAACGGGTCTTGCCATACTTGCTGTATTTGAAACGGCATTAGCAATTTCTGCGATTTCGTTAGATTGCGTATGGGGTGATTATAATTGGGTAATCAAATTATTATTGGTGCTTGGATTATTTTTTCTAATAGTTGCTATTGTATTTTTAGCCAAATATTACAAAGCCAAGAGGGGTGTGTCTTTAAAAATTCGTGGCATTAAAGTAAATATTAGACAAGGAGATATTTTTAAGGGTGCAGGATGGAAAGTTATTGCGTTTAATGAGTTTTTTGATACTACTGTTGATGATATAGTTATTGCTCATAATACAATTAATGGCGTTTTTATCGATTATCATGTTGAAGATTTAGACGATTTGAAGAATGCCATTACAAATGCACCCGACAATCTTAAACTAAAAAAACGTACCCGTGACGGAAAAATAGTTTACCCTTTAGGTCGAATTATTACTTATAAAAACTATATGCTTCTGGCGTTTACTCATTTTGATAATAATGAAGCACATCTTAGCCAAAAAGACTATGAGGATTGTCTGCGAATAATGTGGACAGAAATATCACGGACATATGCGAATAAGCCGATTTTTATTCCACTTTTGGGAGGAGGTATAACAAGGTTTGATGGGACACCGAACAAATCAAAATCTGACCTACTAAAATGTATGTTATGCACCTTAAGGACCAGTCTTGTAAATATAAATCAACCGATAACAATTCTTCTAACAGAAGAAGCAATAGAAGAAATTAATATTTATGAAATGAAAGGAGTGAAATAATTATGGTCTACAGAACAAGAACTTACATCGCAGCGGATTGGGATAATGATAGTAATGCCGTTCAGCAACTAAATTATTGGAATGATAATAAGTATTTTAGTTTATCATTTACTAATGCTCATGACTTACAGCAAGCGCGAGATAGCAGTCTTAATTGCAGTATAAAGCGCTCTCTTGGGGAAAGGCTTGATGCGTCTCATACATTCGTGCTTATAGTAGGCAATAACACAAAAACCGTCAGAAGCGGACGTTGCCAATATTGTAATAGTTATAACAGTTATGGTGGGTATTGTGCCAGAGGATATTCTGTAGATAATCGCAGTTATATTGAATATGAATGCGAAAAAGCTGTCAGGGATGGCCTAAAAATCATCGTTTTATATAATGCCTTTAAAGTCGATAGGGCTAAATGTCCAGATGTAATAAGAAATGTGGGGATACATATGCCTATGTGGGGTTACGGCTCCAATGGACAAGCGGTATGGAATTACCAAAATGTTAAAACGGCTTTAGGTTAAAAGCTTGGAATAATGACAATAGGGTTCGCGCTACTTTATTGGTTATTTGCGAAATAACCAATTAAAAAGCGCACAGTTTTTACGTTTGTGTGCGTAAAACTGTGCGCTTTTTCTGTAATTGATTGATAATCAATCTTTGCTGCGGAGAGAGAGGGATTCGAACCCCCGGTACAGTTGCCCGTACACCGCATTTCGAGTGCGGCCCGATCGACCACTCCGGCACCTCTCCTTTTCGGTCGCGGGAGGAGGGCTTGCCCCGTTCTCCCGATCCAAAACCGTTGTTTTGGGACTGCAAATATAGGCATATTTTTTATTTTCGCACATTTTCGTGCGGAAAAAATCACATTTGGTTGAAAAAACGCCTCCGGAGGCCCTGTTTCTGCTGCTTTTCCGGAATTATTCGTATCTTTGACTTCGTCGAAGATACGTCCGCCCGGCAAAATGCAGGCAAGTTTGCTTTTGCTTTCGCCGGTTCGTATCTTTGCAAACGGACGGACCCGCTTCGCGCATGCAGTATTTTCCGTGCGCGGCCGTTTATAAAGAAGAACGATACTAAAATCGGTACGGTTTTCGTTTGGTACCTGAAGAACTAACGCAAACATTACGTGCGCTATGAAAAAGTTGAAAATTTTATTCGGAACCGTCATCCTGTCCGCAGGCCTCGCAAGCTGCTCGTCGGCTTACTACGCCTCGGCGGGGTATGCTTCCGACGATCTCTACGCCGTGCATGACCGCGCGGAGATCTCCCGCAGGAAGCAGGCCGAGGCCGAGGCGCAGCGCGCTGCCGCCGAAGCCCGCAGGGCCGAATGGGAGGCGCG
>OKWJ01002282.1_pt1 | contig 10369 bp, 10 predicted proteins | sample 1607121 | NCBI WGS metagenome assembly OKWJ01 (sample SAMN04414080, study PRJEB24778) | human gut metagenome | material: faecal | host: Homo sapiens | reverse complement strand
ATTTACCCATTGTATCACCAACGATACGGGCACACTTACGATGTGGCTTATCCGGACCGTTGTTCAGCTCGATCATCGAGTACAGCACACGCCGCTGTACCGGTTTCAGACCGTCTCTCACATCCGGGAGGGCACGGGAAGCGATTACGCTCATGGCATACTCGATGTAAGATTGTTCCATGGTCTTTTTTAAATCGACTTCATGTACTTTATCAAAAATATTATCTTCCACGATTTTTCCTCCTAAATATCAAGATTCTGCGCGTAAACCGCATTTTCCTCAATAAACTCGCGGCGCGGCTCCACCTGGTCGCCCATAAGCGTCGTGAAGGTGAGGTCCAGCTCCGACGATGTTTCCTCGTCCATCGTCACGCGAAGGAGCACTCGCTTCTCCGGGTCCATGGTCGTCTCCCAGAGCTGCTCGGCATCCATCTCTCCCAGACCTTTGTAGCGCTGGATTTTATTATTCTGGTCGCGCCCGACCTCTTTTAAGATCGCATCCAGCTCATCGTCGCTGTACGCATACCACACCTTTTTATTTTTTTCCAGCTTGTAAAGCGGCGGCTGTGCAAGATACACATAACCTCCCTTGATCAGATCCGGCATAAACCGATACAAAAACGTCAAAAGCAGCGTACTGATATGCGCGCCGTCTACATCGGCATCGGTCATGATAATGATTTTATGGTAGCGCAGCTTGGTGATATCGAAATCCTCATGGATTCCGGTGCCGAAAGCCGTGATCATCGCCTTGATCTCCGCGTTCGCGTAGATACGGTCAAGTCTTGCTTTTTCCACATTAAGGATTTTTCCGCGCAGCGGCAGGATCGCCTGCGTCGCACGGCTGCGCGCCTCCTTTGCGGAACCGCCTGCGGAATCTCCCTCAACAATATAAATCTCGCAGTTCGCCGGATTCTTGTCCGAGCAGTCTGCCAGCTTGCCCGGCAGAGAAAGCCCGTCGAGCGCCGATTTTCTTCTGGTGAGGTCGCGCGCCTTTCTGGCCGCCTCACGTGCACGCTGTGCCATGATCGACTTATCAAGGATCAGTTTCGCCGCCTGCGGATGCTGCTCCAGATAAATCATAAGCTGCTCGGAAACAACGCTGTCCACCGCTCCGCGCGCTTCACTGTTGCCAAGCTTCTGCTTCGTCTGTCCCTCAAACTGCGGTTCCTCTATCTTGATACTGACGATCGCCGTCATACCCTCGCGGATATCTTCACCGGAAAGACTCTCGGTTTCTTTAATCAGTTTATTTAATTTCGCATACGTATTAAAGGTTTTTGTGAGCGCGTTCTTAAAGCCGGTAAGGTGGGTACCTCCCTCCGGCGTCGTGATATTATTTACAAAGCTGTAGGAGCCCTCCGTATAGGAATCATTGTGCTGCATGGCAACTTCCACGTAAATATTATCCTTCGTTCCTTCGCAATAAATGATGTCCTGGTAGAGCGGCGTTTTTCCCTTGTTTAAGTAAGTGACAAATTCCTTGATGCCGCCTTCATAGTGAAACACGCGTTCAAGCGGCTCCTCTCCTCTTTTGTCCCGCAGAATAATTTTCACATTCTTTGTGAGAAATGCCATCTCGCGCAGACGCTGCTTTAAGGTATTAAAATCAAAAACAGTTTCCTCGAAGATCTCCTTGTCCGGAAGGAACGAAACGGTCGTCCCGCTTTTTTCCGGATCGCAGTCTCCGATCACCTTCAGCTTATCGGTCGCATGACCGCGCTCATAACGCTGGCGGTAAACCTTTCCCTCCTTGTAGATCGTGACCTCCAGCCATTCAGAGAGCGCATTTACAACGGAAGCGCCCACTCCGTGAAGTCCGCCGGACACCTTATAGCCCCCGCCGCCAAATTTTCCGCCTGCATGAAGGATGGTAAATACGACTTCCACCGCCGGAATCCCGGCCTTGTGATTGATGCCGACAGGAATACCACGGCCGTTGTCAATAACCGTGATGGAATTGTCTTCATTAATCGTCACATCTACCGTGTCACAGAATCCTGCAAGTGCTTCGTCGATGGAGTTATCCACAATCTCATAAACCAGATGATGAAGACCACGAAGCGATGTGCTTCCGATGTACATACCTGGTCTTTTGCGGACAGCTTCAAGCCCCTCCAGAATCTGGATCTGATCGGCTCCATATTCCTGATTTACTTCTGTTCCCATATTTTCCTCCTTCTTTCCAGTTCCTTCACAGATGATGCAAAAATGTATTTAAAAAATTATTTAATAGACCTGTCCTTCCACTACGTGGAAAACTTTATTTATGTGAAACCGGTTCTGGACAAAATCATCCAGCCCGGTACAGGTGATAAATGTCTGTATATCGTGTATCCCATCTAAAAGATATTTCTGACGGCTGCTGTCAAGCTCCGATAATACGTCATCCAAAAGCAGGATCGGCGTATCCCCGATTTCCTGCTTTACAAGCTCTATTTCTGAGAGTTTTAATGAGAGCGCCGCTGTGCGCTGCTGCCCCTGCGAGCCGAATCTGCGGATATCCACACCGTCCACCAGAAAGCAGATGTCATCCCGGTGCGGTCCGGTCATAGACATTTTCATCCGCAGATCCTTCTCTCTGTTTCGCGAAAGCGTATCCGCAAACGCCTCTGCGGATACATTTTCCTCGTAGGTGATCTGCAGGTGCTCTTTGTTCCCGGTCAAATTTTTGTGGATCAAAACAATAATGTCGTTTAGCTGCCGGATAAAAGCTCTCCGCTCCTCAATTACTTTTTTTCCGTACTCTGCCATCTGGATGTCCCAGATATCTAAAGTATCCATGATATCTGTGCGGAAGCTGTATTCTTTTAAGAGCTTGTTCCGCTGGTTCACCACCTTGTTGTAATTTGAGAGATGATGAAGATATACCTTGTGGAGCTGGCAAAGTTCCATGTCGATAAAATGTCTGCGGACAGAAGGACCATCTTCTCGGATGGCCCGTTCTTTATGATATTCAGATCCTCCGGGGAAAAGAATACAAAATTTGCGATCCCAAACAGCTCGCTCGCCTTGCGGATGGGAACGCCGTTGATTGCAATCCCCTTTGGCTTGTTCCGTTTCAGATGCATGTCTATCTCAATCGGGCTTTCGTTTCTCCTCACTCTCATGCGAAGGTGTGATTCATCCTCCTGAAACTGAATGATCTCCCTGTCCTTGCTGCCCTTATGCGATTTTGTTGTCCCGCACAAATAAACAGACTCCAGAATATTTGTTTTTCCCTGCGCGTTGTCGCCGTAAAAAATATTTGTCCCGCTGTCGAATCTCAGCTTTAGTGATTTGTAATTGCGGAATTTCTCCAGCTCAATAGACTCAACGATCATAGCTGCCTCTTACTTTGTAATCTTTATCTCGTTTCCTTCAAATACGACAGTGTCGCCGTCATATAATTTTTTTCCGCGCTGGTATTCCGTCTCGCCGTTTACCTTCACAAGACCGTCCTGTACAGCAAATTTTGCTTCCACACCAGAATCCACAAGACCGGCAGCCTTCAATGCCTGTCCCAGCTTAATATAATCTTCCCGGAGCTTGATAATTTCCATGATAACATCTCCTTGTTTGTGTAACGTATTTATGTGATGCATAATTATGCATTGAAATTAACCGGCAGGATCAGATAGATATAGCTTTCTGTATCGTCCTTGATGAAGCACGGCGCTTTCGGATTTACCAGATAAATCGTGATAGTTTCGTCGTCGATAACGCGAAGCGCATCCATGAGGAAGCGGGGGTTGAACCCGATCAGGATATCCTTTCCTTCTTTGTTGATCAGAATCTGTTCGTTCATGGAGCCGATCTGGGAATTGATCTTTAATTCCATACTGGTATCGTCGATTCCGATAATGATCGGTTTTTTGTCTCCTTCTTTTATCAACAGTGTTGCCCTGTCGATACAGTTTAACAGTTCTTTTTTATTTATTTTTATTTTTGTTTCATAATCACTGGAGAGCATTTGTTCGATGCGGAAGTACTCTCCTTCGATCAGTCTGGATACGGCGATCGTGTCGTCAAATTCAAACAAAATATGATTTTTGGTAAAATAAATGTTTACCATATCTTCTGTTTCCCCGGAAAGGATCTTGCTGATCTCAATGAGTGTTTTTCCGGGAACAACGATTTTTTTCTTTTCATAATTTTCTTTTAGCTCGATCTTTCGGATAGAGATACGGTGTCCGTCTAAGGAAACCACTTTTAATATATTTTCATTGATCTCAAAAAGTTCACCTGTCATCATCCGATTATTTTCATTCTGGGCAATCGAAAAAATAGTCTGTTTTATTACTTCTTTCAGTGTAAACTGAGAGATACAAATGGAGTTATCTTTTTCTACGAAAGGCAGATACGGATAATCTTCTCCGTCTTTTCCGGAGATAGAAAATTGTGCTTTTTCACAGGTAATGGTAGCCTGCAGCTTTTCGTCGGAAGTAATTGTGACTTCATTTTCCGGAAGCTTACGGATGATCTCAGAAAAAAGCCTTGCATCCAAAGCGATTTTTCCTTTCTCCAGGATACTTCCGTTTACGATAGTCTCAATGCCAAGCTCCATATCGTTGGTGGTAAATTTTATTTCTCCTTTTGTGGCGTCGATCAGAATACATTCCAGAATCGGCATAGTGGTTTTTGAAGGTACTGCCTTCATGACAATATTTACGCTTTTTAGTAATTCAGATTTCTGACAAACGATTTTCATCGATAAGCTCCTTTCTGCCAACTGCCCCGGCCCGACGCAGTACGTTAATATATTTAAAAGATTAGAAGACGTAATAATAGGGGCTGTGGATTTGTGAATAACCCTCTCGCGTCCCGTAAATAAAGGAAAAACGCAATGTATAACTGTGTGTGTAACCGAAAGAAAAGCGTGTTGTGCGTGTGAATTCATGTTTATGAACAGCTCTTTTTTCGGTTACGGGTTAATTTTCTTTATCAGGATGTTGATGGTATTTTTTGTATTTTCGTTATTTTTTACTTCATAGGCAATCTTGTCGTAGCCGTGAATGACTGTGGAATGGTCCTTCCCGCCCATAATTTTGCCGATTTCCTTGAACTGCGTCTGCGTCATTTCCCTGCAGAGGTACATAGCGATCTGTCTCGGAAAGACGATTTCGGAGTTTCGCTTGCTTCCGGTGAGATCTTCACGCGAAATGTGGAAATGTTCGCAAATCGTGTTGATAATTAATTCCGGCGTGATGACGCGTTTCTCATCGGGTGAGATAATATTCTTTAAAGCTTCCTTCGCAGATTCCAGATCGATCTTGCGCTTATTGAGGTTTCCGAATGCGACGACGATGTTCAGAGCACCCTCAAGCTCACGGATGTTTGATTTTATATTGGTAGCGATATACTGGATCACTTCATCGTCGATGCGGTAACCGTCGAGCTCTTCACGTTTTCGAAGGATCGCCATACGGGTTTCGTAGTCCGGCGAGGAAATATCCGCGATCAGACCCCACTCAAAACGCGACTTTAAGCGCTCTTCCAGTGTGGACATCTCTTTCGGCGGTTTATCGGATGAAATGATAATCTGCTTACCGGAGCTGTGGAGATCATTGAATGTGTGGAAAAATTCTTCCTGTGTGGATTCTTTTCCGATGATAAACTGAATATCATCTATTAACAGTACATCAATGCTGCGGTATTTTTCGCGGAACTTGGACATCGCCGTGTTGTTTCCGCTTCGGATGTTTTCGATTACTTCATTCGTAAAAGTCTCACTCGTCACGTAGAGAACTTTTGTGTCGGGATTTCTTTCTAATATAAAGTGGGCAATGGAATGCATCAGATGTGTTTTTCCAAGTCCCACGCCTCCGTAAATAAAAAGAGGATTATAGATTTCTCCGGGAGATTCGGCGACAGCGAGCGAAGCTGCATGGGCAAAGTTGTTATTTTTTCCCACAACAAACGTATCGAATGTATAACGTGGATTTAAATTTGCTTTATCCACATTCACATTCATCTTCTGGGAATCCTGTTTATCTGCCTCCATCCTGTCCGCGTCCTCCGGCAGAATGAATTCTATATTGCAGTCAAGCCCGGTAACTTCCGCGATCGCCACTTTAATAGGAAGAAGATACTTCTTATTAATATACTTTAAGTACATCTGCTGCGAAGAAGCTACTAAAATAGAAACGGTATTGTTTTCAAAGCTGTACACTTTCAGAGGTTTCAGCCATGTATCAAACGAAACATAGGTCATTTCATGCTCGGTCTGAACACGTTCTAAGATCTCCTCCCAGTTTTCCTCGATAATATTCATGAAAAATCTCCTTCTGAACACAAAAACTCTATGTTAATATTAAACCAAATTTACAGTTTTCGCAATCAAAAGTTTTTGGAGGATATAGAAGATTAACATAATATATACACATAAACTTCACATAAAGGCGTCTGATGTGCATAAGTAGAAAAGTCTATACACATGAAAAAAGAGCGTAAATAGCGTAATCTGACAAAGTAATCACCAGATTTACACAGATAATCCAGAAGTTATCAACAACTTATCAACCAAATGTGGATAACATTACGTCAACCAAAAAAGTTTTACACTTTATGTTGGTAAAGAGGGACAACTGTGTGGGTAAGTTTATCGCAAAAACCGCATATTTTGCTTGACTATCGGCTTTTTAATGAATATAATTGATGTGATGTTTAAACCTACCCCGAAAGAAAAAAGTACCGATCTGTATAGAGAAGTGGTAATAAAAAGGAGGTGCAGTAAGTTATGAAAATGACATTTCAGCCGAAGAAAAGATCCAGATCCAAGGTTCACGGTTTCCGTGCAAGAATGAAAACAGCAAGTGGAAGAAAGGTTCTTTCTGCAAGAAGAGCAAAAGGAAGAAAAGTATTATCCGCGTAAATGAAAACAGGATGATGGCGCCCGAACCCATTTCGGGCGCATTTCATTCATTTGGGAAAATAGTATGGTATTTTCAGAATCATTAAAAAAGAACCGGGATTTTCAGAAAGTTTACCGCCAGGGTAAATCATATGCAAACAAATATTTAATTATGTATGCGTTACAGAATGCTGGAACCAGGAACCGCCTGGGAATATCTGTAAGCAAAAAAGTGGGGAACAGCGTAGTTAGACATCGCATGACAAGACTGGTAAGAGAAAGTTATCGTCTGAATGAATCTGCTTTTCAGGGCGGATTCGATTTTGTTGTAATTGTAAGACCGGCGGCAAAGGAAAAGGGTTATCGTGAGATAGAGAGCGCGCTGCTGCATCTCGGAAAACTGCATAAAGTGCTGATTACAGAAAAAATGGAAGAGATATGAAAACAATATTAATCTGGCTGATTCGTTTGTATCAAAAGTATTTGTCTCCCTTAAAGAGAGTGCACTGTCCTTATTATCCTACCTGTTCCTAGTATGGTCTGGAGGCGATCCAGAAGCACGGGGCGATCAAAGGGAGCATCCTTGCAGGGTGGAGGATTTTAAGATGTAATCCTTTTTCACATGGAGGAATAGACCTTGTTCCGGAGGAATTTTTGTCTTTTAGGAGGAAAAAAGATTGAAAAATATGTTACTTACAAAAAGTAATGCATTTATTATAGGACCGTTTGCAACCCTGCTTGGTTTTATAATGAACGGTATTTATTTGTTTCTGGACGGGGCGTTGGGCGTGCAGAATATCGGTATCTGTATCATCCTGTTTACCGCACTCGTCAATCTGCTTCTGCTTCCGATAACGATTAAAACACAGAAATCATCGAAAATGATGCAGGTTGCAAATCCGGAAATCCAGGCTCTGCAGAAGAAATATAAAAACAAGACCGACCAGGCATCCCAGATGAAGATGTATGAGGAACAGCAGGCGCTTTATGCAAAATACGGCATTTCCATGTCCGGACAGTGTCTGCCTCTGCTTATCCAGTTTCCGATTCTGCTTGCCATGTACCAGGTTATCTGGAAGATTCCCGGATATATCAGCAGCGTATATAATATCTACACCGAGCTTGTAAACAAGCTGCTTACTACGAGCGGCGCGCAGGAATTTCTGACGCAGTACGCTACGCAGGGAAGAGTGGATTTTGAAAAATCCGGTTTTGTGGCAGATACGATTATAGATGTGCTCTATAATTTCACACCGGCAAACTGGACGGAGCTTGCTGACAAATTCCCAAGTATAGCGGACCTTATAAACAGCACAGCGGAAAACGTAAGACACATTAACTATTTCCTTGGAATCAATATCGCGGATTCTCCGATGTCCATCATCCGGACCGGGTGGGATGAAAAGGATATTCTGGCGATTATTGTTGCGCTTGCAATTCCCATTCTGGCAGGTCTTACACAGTTTTTGAGCACAAAGCTGATGCCCCAGCAGAATAATAATGACAAGGCGACTGAAGAAAACGCAATGACAAGCTCTCTGAAAACGATGAACACGATTATGCCGCTGATGTCCGTATTCTTCTGCTTCACGTTTTCCGTAGGTATCGGTATCTACTGGGTTGCAGGTTCGGTGGTGCGCTGCATTATCCAGGTTATTGTAAACAAACAGGTGGAGAAGCTTGATGTGGATGAGCTTATAAAGAAGAATCTGGAAAAGTATAACGCCAAGCGTGCAAAACAGGGACTTCCGCCGGACCGCATCAGCGGGCAGGCAAAAGCAAGCCTTAGAAACATGAAAAATCCGGTCGTGGAAGACGAGGAAGCTGTAAAGGCAAAGAACGATAAACGGCTGGAAAATATCAAAAAATCGACAGAGTATTATAACAATACTTCTGCAAAACCGGGCAGTATTGCTGCGAAAGCGCGAATGGTAGAGCAATACAATGAAAAGAACATGAAAAAGAAGAAGTAGAGGGAGGTTTTTATCATGGATTTTATTACTGTAACTGCAAAAACCGTGCAGGATGCAATTCTCGAAGCATCCCTTCAATTAGAGACCTTTCGTGATAATATTGAGTATGAAGTAATCGAAGAAGGAACAACCGGTTTCTTCGGCTTTGGCGGAAAGAAAGCAATTATTCGCGCAAGAAAGAAGGTTGCCGTGGAGGATATCTTAAAGGAAGATATCACAGAAGCACCGAAAAAAGCGGAAAAACGGGAATTTAAGAGAGAAAAGAAGGAATATAAGAAAGACTTTAAGGAGTCAAAGAAAGAATTTAAGGAAACGAAAAAAGAATTCAAAGCAGAGAAGAAAGAGGAAAAGAGAGAAGAAAAGGCCGATGTAAAGGTGGAAGTGCCTGTTGCAGAACCGAAGGTTTCCGCTCCTGTCCATGAAGATATCGAGAGAGAAGAAAGACATGAACGCAAGGTAGCTGTACTTACTTTGGAGGAGCAGGAGGAGGTAAAAGCAAAGGCAGAAAAATTCCTCAGGGATGTCTTTGCTTCCATCGACATGTAAGTTGGCGTGGAGACGGATTATGCAGATGAGGTACTGAATGTGGAGCTGTCCGGCGACGAGATGGGCGTCCTGATCGGAAAACGCGGACAGACGCTGGATTCTCTTCAGTATCTTACAAGTCTTGTGGTAAACAAGGGAAGATCCGGTTATACGCGCGTGAAGGTGGATACGGAAAACTACCGCAGCCGCAGAAAAGAAACGCTGGAAAGTCTCGCGAAAAACATTGCCTTTAAGGTAAAGAGAACCAGAAGACCGGTATTTTTGGAGCCGATGAATCCGTATGAGAGAAGGATCATTCACTCTGCGCTTCAGAACGATCCGTATGTGACGACGCACAGCGAAGGAGAAGAGCCTTACCGTAAGGTTGTTGTGACATTAAAGAGAAACAATAACCGGGATAAAGCATAAGGATTCCGGGCATTTCAATCTATAATTCAAAAGAAAGGGGATGTGTTCCTGTCTGCCGGAAAACGGGCGTGCAAGAATGCATCCCTTGTGTGTATAGTGCCGGGGTAAAAGGTATGTGTTTCGGATTTTGAAAGAGCAGAGAGAGGAAGATCCGGAGGCATTATGGAAAAAAAGGAATATTTGTAAGAGGTATATCTATGGAAAGGGATACAATAGCGGCGATTTCCACCGGTATGACCAGCTCCGGCATTGGAATCGTGCGCATCAGCGGACCGGAGGCGTTTGCGGTTGCAGACAGAATGTACCGCGCAAAATCAGAAAAGCGCCTGTCTGAAATGCCAACGCACACCATTCAGTACGGTTTTATTGCCGATGGAGATGAGGTGATAGATGAGGTGCTTGTGATGCTGATGCGTGCGCCGAGGAGCTTTACCGCGGAGGATACGGTGGAGATCAATTGTCATGGCGGCGTCTATGCAATGAAACGGATTCTGGAGCTTGCCGTGAAATCAGGAGCGAGACTGGCGGAACCGGGCGAGTTTACCAGGCGGGCATTTTTAAATGGAAGGATCGACCTCTCGCAGGCGGAGGCAGTCATCGACGTCATCCA
>OKWJ01002278.1_pt1 | contig 10384 bp, 6 predicted proteins | sample 1607121 | NCBI WGS metagenome assembly OKWJ01 (sample SAMN04414080, study PRJEB24778) | human gut metagenome | material: faecal | host: Homo sapiens | reverse complement strand
TTTTTGATCTGCGACAGCACAAAAGCAGTTTCGCCTTTTTCAAGGTAGGCTCGGTAAGGGTACACAAACTTGAACCAAAACGCGATGAAGTTATCCGCAATGCGGTAAAGTCCGCTTTTGCTCTTTTCGGGTGCAGTCTCCGTTACGGGAACTTCCCGCTCGATCAAATCCAAATCCATCAGAACTTTCAGATACTTTGTAAGTCCCGTTTGTTTCAAACCGAGGTTTGTCGCAATGTCCGATAATTTGCGGTTGCCCATAGCAATCGCCTTAATGAGGGAAAAGTAGCTGCCGATCTCGCTGACTTCTTTCTGCAAGAGGAAGTACGGCTCCTCATAGAGAAAACTTTGCGAATTGAGCACGTTTTGTTCGATTGCTTCGTAAATATCCGTATAGCCGCAGAAAGTTTCTATATACTTCGGAACGCCGCCAGTTACCGCATAGAACGGGAGCAGTTCGTTGTTTTCTCGCCCTTCAAAAAATTCGCGATAATGGCTGAACGGGATTTGTTTGAGTTTGATTTGTCCCGTGCGCCTGCCATAGAGAGGAGAACTGTAATCAAGCGTCTGCGATTTCATAAGCGATACGAGAGAACCGCACAAAATCAACATAACATTCGCGTCTTTGAGCAGAGTATCCCAAACCTTTTGCATAACGGACGGGAAAGCCGAATTGGACTGACCGATATACTGAAACTCGTCTAAAACGATAATTTTCTTTGTTTCGGTTTTGTAGTCGATCAGCGTTTTGAAAACAGTAAGCCAGTCCACGGCAGCAGACTTCAAAAGTTCATTGCCCGTAAACTCTGCGACCTGCACTTTGAAGTAGTTCAGGTTTTGCATTTCAGATTCTTCGGTCGCAAGAAAGTAGAGCGAATTTGAATGCCGTTTCAAAAACTCCGTGATTAGCGCTGTCTTACCTACGCGCCGCCTTCCGTACACGATGACAAGGGCTGCTTGATTTGCCGCATATTGTTTTTCTAATGCTTCCAACTCTTTTGCTCGATTGACGAATTTTTGCATTTTGTCCCTCCGAAAGGTTCTTATCTAATATTATACTCAAAATTATAATAATTGCAAGTATAATTAGACTGTTTCAAGAAATATCTGCTCAACGCGAGTAAATTCTCTGGAATAATCTGTCGAAAAAGTGTTTGCTATTGTTTCAAAACAAGCAAAAAAACGGAGCAAAATTGCCCCGTTTTTACCTGTAAAAAGCCTGTTTTTGACGGTCTAAAACGCCCTAAAACGAAAAAATAGCAAACGGTAGCAAACAAATCGTCGTTTTAGGGGTGTTTGCTATTGCTCCGTGTTTTTCCCTGCACCCGCTTTTTCATACTATATATTGTGGTTTATAGCAAACACTTTGCGCAGATATATAGGCTTGTTTTTCCTTCGCCGTGTTTCGGCTCTGCTCCTTGGTAAGGACGAGGTCGCGGGTTCAAATCCCGCTAACAGCTCCACATAAAAATGCACAAATCGCAATGATTTGTGCATTTTTTTATTCCGTGCGCAGAGCGACGGCGGGTTCCTTTTTCGCTGCCATGCGCGCGGGAATCAGGCTCGCGATAAGCAGCAGTATCGCACTCAACGCAATCAGTCCGATTGCCGTAAGAGCGGAAAGGCTTGCGATTGTGGATACACCGACCAGACTTGCGAGTATGGCGTTTATCACAACATTGATTACCAATGTTGTCAAAATTGCTATCAATCCGGAAACCACGCCGAGCAGGACGGCTTCCGCTTTGAATACGCGCCCTATATCCTTTTTTCGTGCGCCGATCGAGCGCAACACGCCGATTTCCTTTGTCCGCTCGATGACGGATGCGTATATGATAATCGCAATCATAATCGAAGATATAATCAGCGAAGTTACGGAAAAAGCCACAAGCACATAGGTTACTATTTTTACAACGGAACCGAGCATCGAGGTCATCGTAGAGGACATATCCATATAGTCTATGGCAGCGTCCGTTCCCTCGTTGACTTCGTTCCATGCGTCGAGATAGCCGATAATCAACTCCCTGTTGTCTACGTCGGTGGGATAGATGAGAATGGACGACGGCGTCTGCGTATAACCGAGTGTTTCCAAAGCGGTCTCATAAGTTAAGGTCTGCGTACCCATACCGGGGAAGCCCGTTCCCGAACCGTCGCCGAACGCTTTGCCTGTAGTAACGTCGATTTCCGTATTTTCCGCTTGCGCCGACGCAACTGCCGAAGTTTTGTTTGCGGCTAAAACCTGCTCCGTCAGCGCGGGAGAATATGCGATGCCTTCCGATAGCCAGGACGCCGCCGCATCCTCCCGTTCGCGAAGGACGCTGACGATTTTAACGGTCATGCCGTTTTCATTTTCATAAGCCGCCTGATAGTTGGCAGAGTTTGCAGGCTGATAGAGCGTAATATCTCCCGATTGCACGGGAGTGTACCAACCGTCGTTAAACACAATGCGGAACTCCTTTCCGATCAGCTCCGTATAGTCGATTTGGGAAAGCGTTTTGTCGTAAGCTATGCCGAGAGCGTCAAGCGTCGAAGTGGACAGACGGTTGTATTTGTCCACGACGAGAGCGACCTCATTTATCGCCGTTGGAATACCCGTTTCCGTCACCCCGTCCGAGGCGAGCACGGTATAGCTGTTTTGCAGATATTCCGCATTGCTCAACGCCTCGTTCCAATTCGAGCTGTTCACGGAGATGTATTTATCGCCCGATTTCGTAATGATATTCAAATCGACGCTGTACGAATAGGCTATATCTATGACAAGTCCGTCGCATTTATTTTCGAGGTAGTCTATAAATTCTTTGTCGAGCTTTTGTTTCTTTTGTTCCAGCTTTTCGACTTCGTAGGGGTAGATTCCCGTGGTGTTTTCGGGATATTCTTCCAGTCCTTCGGCGTCGCCGCCCGCTCCGCCCTGACTGCCAATATCGGGAATTTGAGAAACGGTGGCGCTGATTGATATATAGTTAAACGACGCGCTGTTAAGCATTGTCTGGTCGATATAGCTCTGCAAGCCCGTGCTGACGGATAAAATGACGGCAATGCCGATAATGCCGATGCTTGCGGCAATACTCGTGATTGCGGTACGCCTTTTTTTGGAAAGCAGATTTTTTGCACTCAAAGTGAGCGCCGTCCGAAAAGACATGGACGAATGCTTCTTTTTATATTTGACAACGCCGTTTTCGGCATCAGTCTCACGTTCGCTCTTTGCCTTTGCCTGCAACAGCGCTTCTTCGCTCGCAAGCTCGGCGTCGCTCAAAGGCGATGTGTCCTCGGTAACTTCGCCGTCAAGCATGCGGATAATACGGTCGGAATATTTTTCCGCAAGCTCGGGGTTGTGCGTAACCATAATGACGAGCTTTGTTTCGGAAATTTCTTTGAGCAGCTCCATTACGGTAATACTCGTTTCGCTGTCGAGGGCGCCCGTCGGTTCGTCGGCAAGAATAATAGCGGGATTGTTTACGATTGCGCGGGCAATGGAAACGCGCTGCATTTGTCCGCCCGACAGCTGATTGGGTTTTTTATTGAGTTTTTCCTTCAAGCCTACGCGAATCAGCGCTTCTTTGGCGCGCTTTCTTCTGTCAGCCTTAGGTACGCCGCCCAACGTCATGGAAAGCTCGACGTTTTCCAAAATCGTCAGGTGGGGAATGAGATTGTAGCTTTGAAATACGAATCCGATGCTATGATTTCGGTAGGTATCCCAATCTTTGTCCCTGTACGTTTTGGTGGAAACGCCGTTGATAAGCAGGTCGCCGTCCGAATATCTGTCCAAGCTGCCGATAATGTTCAGCAGCGTTGTTTTGCCGCAGCCGGACGGACCGAGGATTGAAACAAATTCGCTCGGGCGGAAAGCAAGGGAAATGCCTTTTAGCGCGGCTACCTCGCCGTCGCTTTTTTCCGCGTAAGTTTTTGTAATGTTTTTTAGTTGCAGCATAATTAGGCTCCTTGTATTTTCCGCGATTTTAGCATACGAAAATCAATTCAAGGTCACGCTTATGTAAACCCAAAATAAATTCTTGAAAAACTCCGCTGCTCAGTTTACCCGCCGTTTACATCGCTGTGGTATAATAAAAATACAAAAATCTCAAATTACAAGGAGCGGATATGTTCAATATACTTGTCGTTGAAGATAACAGAGATTTAAGAGAGCTGCTTTGCGACGCTCTGACGGGCGAAGGATACCGTGCGTATTCTTCTTCCGACGGAAACGAGGCTTTGACACGGCTCGAAGAAACCTTTTTCGATTTGATTATTGCCGATATCATGATGCCGAATATGGACGGCTTGCAGCTCACCGAAGAATTGAGGCGAGCCGGCATAGACACGCCGATTCTCATCGTTACCGCCCGCGACGACTATGAAACGCTGCAAAGCGGCTTTACGCTGGGTGCGGACGACTATATGGTTAAGCCTGTCAACGTCAACGAATTGCTGCTCCGCGTAAAAGCATTGCTGCGCAGGGCGAAAATCAACACGGATAAAAAAATAACCGTCGGCTCTACCGTTTTGGACTTTGAAACTATGAGCGTTGCCGTCAAAGAGGAGAAAACAGAATTGCCGTTGAAGGAATTTCAGCTGCTTTTCAAGCTGCTGTCCTATCCCGACAAAATTTTTACCCGTCAACAGCTTATGGACGAAATCTGGGGTTTGGACTCGGATACTTACGACAGAACGCTCAACACGCATATCAATCGTCTGCGCGAGCGGTTTTCGGACAATAAGGATTTTCAAATCGTTACCATACGCGGACTCGGCTATAAGGCGGTGAAGAAAAATGAACAATAAACCAAAATCAAAATCAAATCTTTGGTTCTTGTTCGTCGTCATTGTTTTGGCAGCCATGCTTGTGACGTTTGTTGTCATAGGCGCTGTAATGGCGCTTTTGTTTGCGCTCGATGTCATTCCTGCGCAACAGCAGTTTGCGCCTCTCCCGTTTATGATGCTGATTATCGTCAGTATCGTTATCGGCACCGGTATATCTTTGATTGTCGGGCGTTCTATATTGCAGCCCATAGGCAGGCTGAGTGACGCTTTGGACACTGTTGCAAAGGGCGATTTTTCCATTCGCTTGGATGAAAAAACAAAGGTAAGGGAAATTTCCCGCATGTACGAAAACTTCAATGCAATGACGCGGGAGCTTTCGGGAATTGAAACACTGCGCTCCGATTTTATCGCGAATGTTTCGCATGAGTTCAAAACGCCGCTTACCGCAATCGAGGGATACGCCGCTCTCTTGCGCAATCGGGAGCTTACAGAGAAACAAAGAAAAGACTATCTGGATAAAATCGCGGGCAACGCGCGCAAGCTGTCCGAGCTTACGGGCAATATTCTTTGGCTTTCAAAGCTGGAAAACCAAAGCGTTATTCCCAATAAAAAATATTATCGCTTGGACGAGCAAATCCGAAAAACCGTTCTTTCGCTTGAAAACGAGTGGAGCGTAAAACATCTCGATTTCGATATTGCGCTGCCCAAAACGGACTTCTTCGGCAACGAGGGGCTGCTGTATCATGTTTGGTTTAATTTAATCGGCAATGCAATCAAATTTTCCCATGAAAATCAAACCGTAAAAATTTCTATGGAGGAGGCAGACGGCGAAGTTGTCGTTGTGATTGCGGACAGCGGCTGCGGAATGGAAGAAGAAGCTCAAAGACATATCTTTGAAAAATTTTATCAAGCGGATAAATCGCATGCAAAGGAAGGCAACGGATTGGGCTTGACTTTGGTCAAGCGTATCGTCGATTTGTGCAACGGACATATCGCGGTAGAAAGTCAATTGAAAAAAGGCTCGGTTTTTATCGTGCGGCTGCCGACAAAATGAGTTTCGGCAAAAAATCCCGACGGACGGAAAGAAACAGCGGCTGCAAAAATGCAGCCGCTGTAAAATTGTTTTTTATTTATTTTAAAGCAGCGTCAGCGTCTCAGTCAGAGAGGAGCAGACAACATATCCTTCCTGCGTATTTGCAGGCGTGTTTGCCGCTTTTCTGTCCAACAGACAGGCTTTTATGCCGACAGACATAGCGCCCTGCACGTCCGACTGCAAGGAATCGCCTACGTGGATAACCTCGTGCGAAGCGCAGCCGCTGATTTCAAGCGCCTTTCCGAAAAGCTCCTTGCGCGGTTTATATGCTTTTACCATGTCTCCGCACACGATACCTGCGCAATGCAGCCCGTTGTTTTTCAAAAATGCGGAAACGTACTCTTCCCCGTTGTTGGTGATGATGTAAATCGGCAAGGGGCATTTTTCAAAGAAGGGCTTTACGTCGTCGAAAGCGGGGGAGCTTGACCAAAATTTATGGGCGAGAGCGCGGAAGGCTTCGAGGTCGATTTTTACATCGTAATCGTTTTTCAATATTGCCACGGCACGGTCGATAATCTCGTCCTCCGTCAGATAGTCGTCGAGATAGCTGCCGCTTTCGAGATTTTTAATCAGGCTCCACCAAAGCTTTATGACCTCTTTGACGCTTTTGTCCTTTAAAGCGTTGCCGCCGTCCGTAATCATTTTTACCATTTGCAAGGCGTAAGGGCTTTCTTCCTGCATCAACGTGCCTGTATAATCCAAAAAAACCGCTTTGAGCATAAGCTATTTTTTCTCCTGTCTTTTGCGGTATTATATCACGAAAAAAAATCCTTGTCCACCGATGTCCTATTGCTTTTCCTTTTGGGTTGTAAAAGAAAACAGCGCCTATACAAAATGGCTCTGAACCGTTAAAATTGCAGATAAATGCGGACGATCGGATTTCAAAAAAGTCTTTGGCTGATTTATCAGTAATTTATCCGACTTCCCGCGGACTTTGAAAGCTGTATTTCAGAGGCTCAAAATCTCTCTGAACCGCCTTTTTTCGGTGCGTCGGCGAACGTTAAGTCTGAGATGATTTTTACTACCGATTTAGGCGTATGAAATATTTTATATCGGTGATAAATATACCTTAATATGTTGTATGGAAATGATTAAGGATATTTATCTATGGATAAGAAAAAGGTTATCGCCAGAATTGAGCAATTAAGAATAGAAAAAGGTATTTCCGTATATCAATTAAAAGAGAATGCGGATATATCTTCGACTATATATCAATGGAAGAAAAACGCGACGAGAGACAGAAACAGAACTCCGTCATTGAGGTCAATCGAAAAAATCTGCGATTATTTGGGGGTATCGCTTTCTTATTTCTTTGCGTTTGACGAAGATACTCAAATCGACGTAAAAAACAAGGAGCTTACAGAGGCTATTAAAAAATTAAATAAAGAACAAATACATGTTTTAGAATTGTTGATTAAAGAGTTTAATAAAAATTAACGGTGGAGTAATATGCGCATGAGCGAAAAATCCACAATTTTGAAATGAGAAAGGAAAATTTTAAGAAAAATCGGGCGAATTGTCGAAAGTATCGCGCCAAACCGTTTTCCGACAAAAATCGTTTGTAAAATCCGTAAAAAAATTTATAATATAAATTATTCGATAAGTTTATTTACTTCATTGTCTTTCCTTACGGAGTAGCGGCAAGGTATGGACAATTTCGTAAAAAACGGTTATTATCCAATTATTTTCACAAACAATCAGTTTAGCAAATTACAGGAGCAGGCAACTGCTCCTGTAAAAACAAGGAAGTAAAGATGTTAGAGTTAAAAGCGCTCACAAAAGAATACAGGTCAAAATCCGGAAACAGCATAGAGGCATTGAAAAATGTTACTTTAGAGTTGCCGGAAAAAGGGCTTATCTTTATCGTGGGGAAAAGCGGATGCGGCAAAACTACGCTTCTGAACATGATAGGAGCAGTAGATACGCCGACGTCCGGAACGCTGTCCATTTACGGACGGGAAACAGACCTTAACAATCCCACCCTTGCAGACGCATATCGTTCAAAGTATATCGGATTCGTTTTTCAGGAGTATAATCTTCTGGAAAACGATACGGTAACGGAGAATATACGTCTTGCCGGTGTGCTTTCGCATGAAATCTTAGACGTTTCAAGCGCATTGGAGGACGTTGGATTGGCGGAATATGCAGACCGCTACGCAAACGAATTGTCCGGAGGGCAGAAACAGCGGGTAGCCGTAGCGCGTGCATTGGCAAAAAATTCGGCAGTCATATTGGCGGATGAACCGACGGGCAATTTAGACAGCGCGACCGGAAAAGAAATCTTTGAGTTGCTGAAAAAGGTATCCGAAAAGCGTCTGGTCGTTGTGGTTACGCACGACAGGGAAGCCGCAAATAAATACGGCGAGCGCGTAATCGAACTCTCGGACGGAGAAATCGTGTCGGACAGCGCTCCGTATACCGGGCAGGCAATGACGGAAGCCAAAGAAGAAAAAGCTGTCAAGCGGCTGCCCTCTCGGGAGATAGTAAAGAGAGGCGTAAAAAATCTCGCTTACCAGAAGGGACGCTCCATTGCCGCCTTGATTCTGCTGTTTTTATCTATGACCGTCCTGTTGTGGAGCCAGTTGTTTGCGCGTTTTGATTCCTCTTACGTTTTGGCAGATACGTATCAAAAAAGCGGCGCAGAACACATTATATTAATTCAAACCAGAAAAGGAATTCTACCTCCAACAAGCAATAATAGGAGGCTGAGGCTTGCCGAAAAAACGGTGGATGAGATAGGGGCACGCAAGATTTTCAGTTCAAACTTGGGCGCTGTGGTTTTTGTCGGGCAAAAATCCGAAGTAACGGATATGGGTTATGAATTTTATGACGGAGCGGTAGAACTCATTGAGGATAATGATTGCTATGTGACAGATTTAAATTTACACTATTTATTGGAATTGGAAGAAATTGCCGAAAATTACAGTCAATATATAGGCGTACAAATACCCAATGGAAATTGTGCCGGCTTGAAAATAGCAGGCGTAGTAAAAACAGATTTTCTCAATTATTATGAATATGTTTACGTACAATTGCCGAATCCGCATATTGAACCATATTATTATCTGGCTTTAAAGGAAGATTTGACGGAACTTGAAAAAGAAAAAGCCGAGGCATGCTCGTATGCCACTATGTTTATTTCAAAAAAAGGCGCGGTAAAATATGAAAAACGGTTTTTAGTAAACGAGTATCAAGATGCAACGCATGAGGAGGAAGATTTACAGGTCAATCACCCGTTGGAGTTTGAGATTACGCATAATAGCTCTGTAAAAGACCTGCAATATTTCTTTATTTATGATGAAGCAGTTGAAAATTGCGTAACTGCAAACGGGACGGAAACGTATCAGCCGAAGGGACGCGAGGTAGTATTTTCAGCCGATTTGTATCGGAAATATTTTGAACCGGATTACGTCAACAATACACGCCCCGAGTATATCGGCGAAACATTTACCATGAGCCTCAGGGAGCAAGGCGAATCGGAAGCGCTGGTAGTATTAGACGATATGATTCTGGCAGGAGTGTATTATGAGCCGATTTTTTATGACGCCGAGGGAAATAATGATCGTCCCGGTATATATATGTCCAAAGACGAAACTACGGATTTTTATGCTTGCGGATTTGGATTCGGAGAAAAGGGAGCGTTATTAAAAACAGAACCGTCTGTCAATTATAGAACACTTTTTAGAAAACTGAGAAAAGACGGCGTTTTGCCTTTATCCGGATTTTCGATTAAGGTATATGAACAGGAGCCTATATTCTTACAATTCGCGATTATTTTTGCCCTACTTGCCGCAGTGCTTTTGGTCATAACCATCCTGATGATTATAAACGTGATTTCATATTCGATACTCAATCAGAAGCGGGAAATAGGAATCTTGCGGGCTATGGGAATACAGGCGGGCGACGTAGTGAAAATTTATCTGATTAAGATATTGATTTTGGCACTGATTACCTTAGTGTTAGCCACCGCACTTATATTCGGGGCGGTTGCGGTAACGAATCAGCTTATGTGCGACATAACGCTGGAAGGTATCCTGTGGTTAAGATACGACGTTTGGACATTTCTGTTCTCCTTAATCGCATGTATAGGAATTCCTGTTTTGGCGGCGTTGATTCCGCTCAGAAAAATCATCAAGATGAAGCCTGTCGATGCAATCAAAGGCTGACGGTAAATAATTACAGGCGCGGAAATATATTTATTTTCCCGCGCCTTTTTCCGATATTTAACGAAAAATATCCTTGCCCATTGCTGTTTTTTTGTTATCTATTTTGTTTTTTAAAGAAAACGGCTTTTAGCGCGCTTTTAATTTTTTTTCGTGTTCACGAGCGCTGCGACTGACCAATCGATATATCACAAAAGGAAATTTTAAGAATATTTATTCGACTGAACGAAAAAGAAAGAGCGGCAAACGGATTTTTGCCGCTCGGTTTTTTATGCTTGGTTATAAATCAAAGCTTTTTCCAACCTGCATACAGTCTCAGCTCTTCGCCGTCGGGAATCTCCGCCTTTGTATCGAAGTCCCACAGATTTATT
>OKWJ01002271.1_pt1 | contig 10412 bp, 7 predicted proteins | sample 1607121 | NCBI WGS metagenome assembly OKWJ01 (sample SAMN04414080, study PRJEB24778) | human gut metagenome | material: faecal | host: Homo sapiens | reverse complement strand
AACTCAATTCTATCACTATATCTTTCCGCATTTCACTTTTTTGTAGTAACTTTGCCACTTAAAAACATAGAACGTCCTGACTGTATTTATCGGGAACATTCGGGAAAGGCATCTTCTCGTGTACTCCTTTCAAGGACAAGCAATATTCTCTGAATTCTTCAATATTCATGTTTACAAGATTATTCTACAAATTTCAAACTATAATTCCCGCGATAATAGATGTATGTTGTTTTGAATCGGATAAAACAAATTTCATACCATGGTGATATATGGATCATAAGAATTCTTCTAAAAATGGGAGTATAGAAGAATATGAAAAACAAAATTGTATTCTTTTTTGATGGTTGTAAAATTTTATATCTATATTTAAAACGTTGAAAAGTACCAAAGAATAATGTTTCAAGCAAAAGAAAATATAATCCAGGATTTTATTGACGGGAAAGAGTCGGCTTTTAAAGAAATTTACGAAAAGTATGTTTCTACTTTGCGTTATTTTGGAAATAAATTTTTATCCGATGAACGGCTAATCGAGGATATTCTTCAAGATACCTTTGTGTCTCTTTGGGAAAATAGGAAGAAGTTTAACAATGAACTTGCGATAAAAAGCTTTTTATATACAGGTGTTAAAAATCGTTGTTTGAATAATCTTCGTCATGAAAAAATTAAGCAGAAATATGTAGAAGGATTCGTGGAAGAACCCTCGGAAAGTTTTCTTGAAAATGTAATTAAAGCTGAGCTTTTCGAAATGTTACATCGTATTTTCGATGAATTACCTCCTGCTTGTAAAGAAGTATACCAGCTCAGTTTGGAGGGGAAAAAACACGAAGAGATAGCTAAACAACTTCATATATCTATTAATACGGTGAAAAAATACAAGAATAATGCTAATCACTACATGCGTAACCGGATTAAGGATTTTAATCTTTTTCTTTTGTTACTGAAAAACAGTAGTTTATAGATCGAAATTTAAAAAATATTATTTTTTTAATATATTGCTATACACCAAACGCTAGTTCAAGTGTTTTAGATGTAAAAAAAAAGCATGAACTTTCATTTGGAACATCACATTGCAGAACTTTTATACAGAAGTATACGAGGAAAGTTATCTGATTTTGAGAGAGAAGAATTGAATCAATGGCGATCCGATTCTCCAATGCATGAAGCTCTTTTTATGCGTCTACAGGATGATGGATATATAGACGAAGAGTTGGGAATCTTTGTTAAAGGTGAAGAGAAAAATTCCGTTTTATGGGAACGTATTCGTGAAAACAGCATTCTTCGAAAGAGAAAAAAATTTATTAGATTTTCCTGTTGGGGTGCGGCAGCTGTTTTATTATTGGTGGTTTGTGTTTCTTTATTTATAAAGAAAGGGGAACAGGCAGTTGTTCCGGTTGCAATTCAAACGATATTACCGGGAAGTCATAAGGCAACACTGTTTATGGAAAATGGGGAGGAAATAGAACTTTCAGATTCTGTTCGGATGTCTATTGAACAGGGAATTATTGCTTCAAATAATCAATTGGAGTATGGTGATTCGGTAAAGGAATTGGCATCGGGGTATTATCATGTATTAAAGATTCCAAGAGGGGGAGAATATCGTTTGAAACTTTCAGACGGAACTATAGTGTATTTGAATTCAGATAGTGAACTTCGTTATCCGGTAAACTTCAGTGCAACTTCTCGTGAAGTAGAGTTAAGAGGAGAGGCTTTTTTTGAAGTAGTAACAGATCCGCAAAGACCGTTTGTTGTGAATGCAGAACAAGTGCGGGTAAGGGTGCTAGGTACTTCTTTTAATGTAAATACTTACGATAAAAATTATATAGAAACAGTTCTTGTGAAGGGGCGTGTCGGGTTGCAGATGGAGGGGAATACTCAAGAGTGGCAAATTAAGCCCAATGAATTGGCTCGTTATGATCGAAAAAATAAAACGATGGAAGTGAAAGAAGTGGATATTTTGCCTTACGTGACTTGGAAAGAGGGACATTTCTTGTTCAAAAATCAAAGTTTGGAGAAAATAATGGATATCATGGCTCGCTGGTATGATGTAAGTGTTGAATTTCAAGATGAATCAATAAGAAATCTTCATTTTACTGGAGATATCAAACGGCATGCGAATTTTTCTATTATATTGAAAGCTTTAACTTCTTCTGTAAATGTAAATTATAAATTGAATGGTCGAGAATTGATATTATATATGAAATAAATAAACGGAAGGTGCGGGAACACCTTCCGCTTTTATACTCTTCATGTGCAACGGGAATTGCCAATAAAAGAGAATTTATAAATTAAAGTAATTCAAAGTTATGAAAAAAAAGTGGTATTTACTTCTTTTTCCGAACTATCGGAATAGAAAAATTTTGAGGGTTATGAGATGGAATATCGTATTGATCCTTGTCTGTGTGTTACAAGTGGCTGCCATTGGGGTATCGGCACAAGAAAAGGTTTCCTTGAACCTGAAGGATGTATCTGCAGAACAAGTGTTTCGGGAGATCAAACGTCAAACGAAATATGATTTCGTGTATAATGAAGAGCAATGTCGGGATCTGGGAAAAATGAGCGTGAACGTGAAGGATGAACCTGTAGGTAAGGTGTTGGATAAGTTGCTTTTGGATAGAGGATTTTCATGGGACTTGCTTGAAGGAGGAATCATTTTGATAAAAGTGCAAAGTAAATCTTCGGATAAAAGGCAAGAATTTAAAATAACGGGGAAAGTGACAGATCAAAGCGGGGAGGTTTTACCGGGAGTTGCTATTTTAATTAAGGGGACGACGATAGGAGTGGCCACGGATGCCAATGGGGAGTTTTCGTTAGTACTTCCCAAGGATTCGGTGGTTTTAGTATTTTCTTTTATCGGAATGGAAACTCAATATGTGGCAATTCCTAAGTTTAAAGTTGGTGAATATCATCAAGAGTTAAAAATCACGATGCAAGAAGAAAAAGTGGCATTAGAAGATGTTGTGGTCACTGGTATCTTTACTCGTAAAAAGGAAAGTTTTACGGGATCGGCTTCTACTTATACTGCAGCAGAGTTGAAAACGATGGGGTCCCAGAATATTTTACAGAGTTTGAAGACGCTTGATCCGGCATTCGCGATTTTGGAAGATAATCAATTCGGTTCGGATCCAAATCGCTTGCCGAACATGGAGATTCGAGGGAAATCAAGCGTGTTAGGATTGCGTGACGAGTTGGATGCTGACCCTAATCAACCCTTGTTTATTTTAGATGGATTCGAATCGTCATTAGCTGTAATTAATGATCTGGATATTAATCGTATAGAGTCGATTACGATATTAAAAGATGCGGCTTCAACCGCTATCTATGGGTCGAAAGCTGCTAACGGGGTTGTTGTGGTAGAAACGGTGAAACCTAAATCGGGAGAACTTCAGGTGAGTTATAACGGGAATCTCAATCTTTCTATGCCGGATTTGACCAGTTATAATTTGATGAATGCAAGGGAAAAATTGGAATTTGAGAAATTGGCGGGAGGGTATTCTCCGGCTAATTGGAGCGCGGAAAAAGAAATTGAATTGAATGAATTGTATAACAAGAAATTGGAAGCTATAGAGAGTGGGGTAAACACTTACTGGTTGGCCGAACCGTTACGCACGGGAGTAAATCAAAAACATTCTTTGTACGTGCAAGGTGGTGAAGGCCGTTTTCTTTTTGGTTTAGGTGTCGGGTATAACGGTATTTCCGGGGTGATGAAAGAGTCTTTGCGTGAAATCATCAGCGGTAATATTGATTTGATCTATCGGATGGAAAAGTTTCAATTCTCTAACAAGTTTTCGATTAACGTGACGGATATAGAGAATCCTGTTGTACCTTTTCAATCTTACGCGGAAGCGAATCCTTATTTCAAGAAACGGAATAAGGATGGAATTGTCGAGAAATGGTTGGAGAAAAATGATTATTTTGAAGCGTCCAACCCGCTGTGGAATGACAATTTGAATAGTCGCAATGAGGGAAAGAACGTTTCATTGAGCAATTATTTCGTGGCAGAATATTTTCCCACGACAGAATGGCGTGTACGTGCCCGGTTGGGAATAACATACGGGAACAATGATACAGAGGTATTTTATTCCCCGGAGGACACGCGTTTTGAAGATACGGAAGCCTTGAAGAAGGGGGAATATACTTCAACGAATACCCGGTTGAATCAAGCGGAAGGGGAACTTAGCGTGACCTGGGCTAAAGTGTTGGGAGTCCATCGGATCAATTTGGTCGCCGGGGGAAATTTCAATGCAAGCAAGTCTTTGGTTCAGGGGTATTCGGCACAAGGTTTCCCTGATGGGGATTTTACCTATCCTTCTTTCTCGAACGGATACCCGGAACACGGAATTCCCACGTTTTACGAGAGTGTTTCTCGCTCTTTGAACGGTTATTTTAACGTTGGGTATTCATTTGACGATCGTTATCTGATGGATTTTAGTTTGCGTAGCAGCGGGTCTTCCGTGTTCGGATCTTCTAAAAAATACAACACGACCTGGTCTGTCGGTTTGGGATGGAATCTGCACAAGGAGAAATTTATCATGAATAACTTTAATTGGATTAATTTGTTGAAATTGAGGGCTTCTATCGGTAATCCCGGAAATCAAAATTACGACTCGGCCCAAACATTGTTGACTTATGTATTCCAATATGGTTCGATGAATTATTTCGGGTTAGGTGCTATCTTGAATCAGGTGGGTAATCCTGATTTGAAGTGGCAAACCACGTTGGATAAAAATTTTGGTATTGACATTACTTTGTTGAACAGGCGTTTAAATATCACGGTTGACTATTTTCATAAAGTGACGGACCCGCTTCTGATACGGATTGGGATGCCGTTGTCTTCTGGAACACCAACTTATATGACGAATGCCGGAGAACAAACCTCTCAAGGAGTGACGGCTACTGCTTCTTACTATATTATTCAGAATTTTGATAAACGTTTTTCGTGGATGGTACGTGCCAATCTGCGTACGCAGAAAACACGAATCGACAAGATTGGGGACAAATTGTCGTTGCTCAACGCGAGCGGAAAGGGAGCCAATACGGTTCGGTATTATGACGGGGCGGACCCGGATGATATTTGGGCTGTAAAATCGGTGGGTATTGACCCGGCGAATGGTAAAGAGTTATTTTACGATGAAAATGGAAATTACACGTATGATTTCTCATATGATGATGAGGTTATTTGCGGTAATACTCGTCCGAAAATAGAGGGGGTAGTGGGAACGTCTTTGAATTGGAAAGGATTGTCGCTCAGTTTGAATTTCCGTTATCAATTGGGAGCGGATGTGTTTAATGAAGCTTTGTTCAATAAAGTTGAGAATATCTCAACCGAGGGATTGAATAAAAATCAGGATAAACGAGCACTTTACGAACGTTGGCAAAAAGCGGGTGATATTGTGCGTTTTAAAAACATCGCTAATGCCGCATCCACTCCAATGTCTTCCCGGTTCGTGCAAGAGGAGAACGTGTTGACGTTGGAGTCTGTGTATCTTGGTTACGAGTTTTATGACGGTTGGATTCAGAAGCTCGGTTTAAGTAATCTAAAACTGCAGGTTTCTATGCGTGATGTATTTAGAGCATCTTCTATTAAGTCTGAGAGAGGTATTTCTTATCCTTTTGCTCGGAGTTTGGAAGCAGGATTATCGTTTAATTTTTAAAAAACAAGTGGTATGAAATTACATGTTATCATATATTTAAGCCTGTTGTTGTTCGCGGGAAGCGGGTGTTCGGACTTTTTGGATGTGCAGCCCAAGGATAAACAGTCCGAGGAACAACTTTTTGCTACGCGTGGCGGTTTCTATACAGCCGTAAACGGGATATATAATAAATTAGCCGGTTCAACACTTTACGGCAAGAATCTTACTTACGAGATGATTGATATCCTCGCTTTTCGTTACACGCCGCTATCCGTGAATAAATATTATACGGCTTTAGTGAAACCGGATTACACGGATGAAACTGTTGAGGCTAATTTGTCGAGTATTTGGTCGTCAGCTTACGCCACGATCTTAAATTGTAACGTGTTGCTTAAAAACTTGGAGATTAGTACCGGGGTATTAAACGAGCAGGAAAAGAAGGTGTTGACGGGAGAGGCTTTGGCCTTGCGCGCTTTCTTGCATTTGGATATGTTGCGCTTGTTTGGTCCCGTGTATGTGAAAAATCCGTCTGCGGAGGCAATCCCTTATAATGAATCGGATAAAGTTTCGGCGTTACCTATATTGGCGGCCGACACGGTAATGGGACGAGTGTTGCGGGATATTAATGCCGCAGAACAACTGCTTAAGGGGAATGATCCCGTGATCGAACAGGGGGCTATGGCTTCACTGGAAGAAGATCAGGAAGTGTACTTGCGCTATCGTCAATTGCGATTCAATTATTATGCTGTTTTGGCATTAAAAGCCCGGGCGTATTTGTATGCAGGGGATAAAGCAAATGCATTAACGGCAGCTCGCCAGTTGTTGGCAGATGAAAATGTGGCTAAACATTTTCCCGCGGTGGATCCGAATAAATTGTTAGCTAACCAAAGAACTCCCGATCGGGTTTTCTCTACCGAGGTATTGATGGGGTTCTATGATAAAGCCCGGGCAGATATTTACACGTATTATTTTGATGACGAGACAGCCGGGAATAATTTCTTACAGCCTAAACCCAATTTCGTGTTGAGTAGTCTTTTTGGCAACGAGAGTCAGGATTATCGTTATCAAACACATTGGAAAACCGCTACTAGCGTGGGGGTACAGGGAGATATTTTTATAAAGTATAAAAAGATTGATAAACCTAAAGACGAGAAGAATCCCGATAAGCCGGACAAGGATTTGGAATATTTTCATGCCGTGTTGATGCCATTAATCCGTTTGAGTGAGGTATACTACATCGCGGCCGAATGTGAACCGCTTCTAGCAGATGGATACGAGTGGTTGAGTCAAATACGGGCCAAACGCGGATTACCTGCTTTGCCCGTGAAAAATGAAAGAGATTTGCGAACGAAATTGAATAACGAATATGCACGTGAATTCTGGGGAGAAGGACAAACTTTCTTCTTGCACAAGAGGTTAAATACGGATTACTTGTGGATTGATGAAGCGGGATATAATTATAATGGAGCGAATTATTTTGAGTTTACCATTCCGTTACCGGCGGGAGAAATTGAAAATCGTTAAAAACAAGAATTATGAAATTGAGAATAATATTATTTGCGCTAATATCATTTCCCTTTTTGTGGAGTTGCGATAAAAAAGAAATTCCAGTGTTCGCTAGCGATGATGCAGGAATTTATTTCCAGAGATTGACGAATGCTGTTTATGGTAGTACAACGGAATATTATGGTGATTCGACCGATTTTTCTTTTGCCGGAACGAATGCTTATTATACGAGTCACGTACTGTACGCTCCTGTTTTGACCATGGGGAAAGTGGTCGATTATGACCGGCCGTTTAAGGTTGTCGTTGATATGGAAGAAACGACAGCTGTTGAAGGAAAAGATTTCGAGATCGAGTTAGACTCGCTGGTAATTAAGGCCGGAACAAGTAAAGCGGAGGTGCCGGTTCGTATCATACGCACGGAGACTTTATTAGAGAAAACGTTGAAAATAGTGCTTCGTTTGCAAGAGAATGAACATTTTAAATGTTATCTGGAAACCTATAAAAACACGAATCTTTACACGGCAAAAGGAGAGCAAATTAGTGGTGTTCGTTATGTTTTCACATTTAACGAGATGTATACGCAACCCAATTTCTGGAAAAATTACGCGGAAAAGGACTATTTTGGAGAATGGACGGCAAAGAAGTATCAGGTGGTAAATCAAGTGTGCGGGTTAACCCCGATAGATTGGCAATATGCTAACTATTACGGGTATAAAATGCAATCTGCACGACTTCCCTTCTTCGCTCGAACCGTGCGAATTTATTTACAAGAGCAGGCTGATGCGGGAAATCCTGTAACGGATTCGGATGGGAAGTATATGCAATTGGCCCCGAACTACGAGGTGGATTATTCTGATTATCAATAATTGTTTAAAGAATTGTCAATATGAAAATAAAAAATGTAATATTACTCTCGTTCATTCTCTTTTTGATGTCGTGCTATGACGACAAGGGGAATTATGATTATAGCGAGATGGCAGAAATTAAAATAGAGAACTTGCCCGAAACGCTTGAAATTCTTGGAGGTATAGAGCATATTGTTGCCCAACCGAAGGTGATTTCTTCATTGGAAGGAGAGATTAAGGATGGAAATCCTAATTTCGAGTTTTCTTATAAGCTGGAGTTAAAGGGAGGAAGCCAATTATATAATGAAGCATGGGTAGATTTGAATCCGTCTAAATCGTTAAACTTGGATACGTTAATTTCAATCCCATCGGGGAATTATGTCGTGTGGTTTGCGGTAAAAGATAAACGTTCCTCTATCGAGTATTCTACAACTTTTGACGTGAAAGTGACTTCTTCCACGTACGAAGGTTGGTTGGTATTGTGTAACGAGGGTGAAGAAGAACGTGTGAGGATGGATATGATTTCCGTTATTTCGGCAGATCGGATTGAACCCGCTTATGATTTGTTGTCTTTGTTAGGACTTCCCGATCTGAAAAAAGCAACGAAGATCGGATTCTATCCGGCACCTGTTGCCACGGGGGATGTTATTTATCTCATGTCGGAAGAAGGTACTTACAAACTTAACCAGAATACCTTCGAGACGAGTGATATGTATAACATTTACACGACAGACTTTATTGTAGCACCAAGCGATCCGGATGAAAGCATCGTTGAATATATGCCCTTGGCAAACATGGGCCCTCCTACTGCACGTGCTATTTTTGCCGTTTCAAATAAAGGGAATGTTTATGCATTAGTAACGGCTGCGGGAGCGGCTTTTGAAATGCCAATCAATACTTCTGTTCGCGGGAAGTCCCCCGAATACCGTGTCGCCCCGTATGTTGGTATAAGTATGGTTCGTTACCCGGGAAACAGTACGGCCGCCTTGTTCTATGATATAGATAATAAACGTTTTGTGGGTTGGAGCTTCAAGAGCCCGACAAGTAATGACGTTAACCAGATATTGACACCTGTTCCTAATCCGGAAGTCGGAGGATTGTTTGACTTTAAAACCGGAATGGATCTAGTTTACATGGAAGGAACTCGTTATTCGAATGGCTTGGTGTACGCCATATTGCAAAACGCTTCTGGGAAACGAGTTATATATGGAATTAATATGAGCGGAACGGGATTCGTGCAAGAGAGTAAATACGAAAATTTGAACGCCCCAGATTTCGATAAAGCTACAGTCTTTGCTTTCCATTCTCAGTTCCCTTATATGTTCTACGGTGTGGGAAACAAAGTGTATTTGCATAATTTGGGAACCAATATGACTTATGAAATGAAAAATATCAATTTGGGAGCCAACGAAGAAGTGACCATGTTGAAATTTAATTTGTATCATAATAATTATTGGTGGCCGGAACCCTCGGAAGAATTTATGGCCCGTCAATTCGAATTGATGGTGGGTACTTATGATAATAGTGTTAGTGGTGTGAACGGAGGAAAGTTGGGATTCTATAAAGTGGATGGCGTGAATAATTCGATAACAAAACGAGTGGAATATTCCGGTTTCGCTCGGATAAAGGATGTCCGGTACAGGGAAAGACGTTAGGTAATTACAGCAAACTCCCTCCCTCTTTCAGGCTCACTTGAACAAAGAGACGAGGAAGTTTGGTTATGGAAACAAGCATTTCTTTCATGTATTGTAAAATGGAATATAATTACCAAATTTTTTTCTATCTTTAATAGAATCAAGTATTGTCTTGTTGATAGGACAAAAATAGTTTGTATTTGTCCTATCAACAAGACAAATATAATGGAAGGATAAAGATATTTTGGAATCAGTTGTTACGGATAGTTAGATGTAAACAACTAAATATCAGAATTTTGTTATTTCTTCAACGGGAATGAAAGTTGTTTTACCAACTTTCATTCCTATTTGTTAATCAGTTACAATAATTATTACCTTACTGATCGTTTCTAGTGAGAACTAGAAGAAAAAGAATGGAAATACAATAGAGAAGTTACCTTTTTCTCGTGGATCATTCAGAGCTTAAACGGCGCTTAGACATTCCGTTATGGCTGATCAACGTTTGAGCTTCGAATGAGTTCTGGGTAAGGGGTATTATTTGGAACTTATCTGTCCTTTATTTGGAATATATTTGTGTATAAATCCTAGGTTAAATATTCTTTTATTTTACAATTTAATTTCGTTCGTTTATTTGCTCTCTTTAATGTGGGAGATTCTGTAATTACCAGCACTTGAATAACATATATAATAGGGAATGTCTTATTTGGGGTAAAACATAGTTAAAACAAAGATAGTGTTCTGGGATAGTGTCCCCAAAAGTGTGTAAATTCCAATTTATTTATTTTTGTAATAGAACA
>OKWJ01002257.1_pt1 | contig 10480 bp, 7 predicted proteins | sample 1607121 | NCBI WGS metagenome assembly OKWJ01 (sample SAMN04414080, study PRJEB24778) | human gut metagenome | material: faecal | host: Homo sapiens | reverse complement strand
TTTCCGCCGATATCACCGACTTTTTGACGGCAGGGGAAAATTCGATTGTCGTGCGTTGCCGCGATCCGCTCGATCCCTCTATCCCTCGCGGTAAACAGAGCTGGACGGGCAAAAAATTCGGCTGTTGGTATATCCCTAATACGGGGATCTGGCAAAGCGTCTGGATCGATTTTTTCGGTACGGACTGCATTTCCGCCTATTCTTTAATCCCCGATACGGATACCTGTTCTTTTTCGGGCGAGCTTTCCACGTTATACGGCAGGGCGGACGAGGTGGAGATTCTTGTCTCCTACGACGGTCAAAGGATAAAAAAACAGCGTATTTCTCTCGACGGGAAGCATACGCGCTATACTGTGCGGCTGATGGAACTGGATTTTGTGGATGAAAGCTTCTTTTGGACGCCCGAACAGCCGAATTTATTTTACGTCGATTTCAAACTGTTTGACGGGGGCAGGGAAGCGGATACTGCACACACGCGCTTCGGCCTTCGCAAAATTTCCGTGGACGGGTCGGGAAACGTGTGTCTGAACGGCCGGAAATTGTATCAGAGGCTCATTCTCGATCAGGGCTATTGGCCCGAGAGCGGCCTTACCCCGCCGAGCGCCGACGCGGTTAAAGAGGATATCCTGCTCGCCAAAGAAATGGGCTTCAACGGCGCCAGAAAGCACCAGAAGCTGGAAGATCCGTATTTCTATTATTATGCGGAGGAGCTCGGTTTCCTGACCTGGTGCGAAATGCCGTCCGCCTACCAATTCAATGCCGGCGAGATTGCGGCGCAGACGAGGGAATGGCAGGAGATCCTGGCAACGGCGCAAAACTTTACTTCAAATATTTGTTATGTGCCGCTTAACGAAAGCTGGGGCGTAAGAAAAATTCTTTCCGACCGCGATCAGCAGAACTATGCGCGGGCGCTTTATTACCTGACCAAAGCGATAGACGGCAGCCGTCTGATTTCGACCAATGACGGCTGGGAAAACGTAGATACGACCGACGTTGTCTCCGTGCACGACTACGCCTTCGACAGTTCGGATTTTTCGAAGAAATACGGCCGGCCGGAGCCTGACGGTCTGTACCCGCAGGGGCGCAAGCTGATGGCCGAAAATTGCAAATATGCGGGACAGCCCATCCTGTTTACGGAATTCGGCGGTATTGCGTTGCGGGAAACGGAAGGGGACGGAAATTGGGGCTATAATTCGGGCGCGGCCGACGAGACAGAATTTTTATCCCGTTACGCCGACCTGCTTCGCGGGGTTTATGCCGCGGATTTTCAGGGGTTCTGCTATACGCAGCTCACGGACGTCCAGCAGGAAGTCAACGGATTGTTTTATGCCGACCGGAAACGTAAATTTGATACGGCAAAAATAAAAGAAATCACACAAGGCAATAAATAGTATTTTCAAATCGGAGCAAAGTATCGAAAAAAGCCCACAGGCGTCCTTTTGACGTCGGCGGGCTTTTTGTGTGTCCCAAAAATATAAAATATCGTATGACTGCCTTTTTCTATGGTTAAACTAATGGTATAAACGACAGAAGGGGAAAGAAAAGTGGAGTATCAATCGGTTTGGCAAAGAAAGACGAAAAAATATCCGCAGCTTAAAAAAGACGCCGATCGTGATATCGTCGTGGTCGGCGGCGGCATCGCGGGGTATCTTACGGCTTTTCGGCTTGCGGAAGCGGGACAAGAGGTTACGCTTTTAGAGGCGGACAGGCTGTTTTCAGGGACGACGGGAAGGACTACGGCAAAAATTTCGGCCAACCAGGGCTGCGTTTACAGCGAATTACTCGAGCGTTACGGACAGCGTGTGACGGAATTGTATTACCGTTCCCAAACGGAGGGAATCCGACTTTTCGAAGAGCTTGTGCATCGGTACGGAATCGAATGCGACTGGGCGGAAAGGGACGGATATATTTTTTCCGAAGACCGCCGTTATAAGATAGAAGCGCTGCACAGAGTATTGCGGCGGGTGGGAGCGGACTGCGAGGTTGTGGAAAGCCCCGAGCTTTTTAAGGAAAGCTGCGCTTTGAAAATGAGCGGACAATACCTCTTCGACCCGCTGAAATTTTTGTCGGCGCTGCCCGTGAGGTTTGAGATTTTCGAAGGCACGCGGGTGGTTGATATCGATCCGAAAAAGAAAATTCTTCGTACGGACGGAGGATCGATTTATGCAAAAAAAATAATCGTGGCGACGCATTATCCGATGATCAATTCGCATGGCGGATATTTTATGAAATTGAGGCAGTCCATGTCCTATACGATCGCGGTAAGCGGGAAGGGCGCGGAAGACATGTACCTCGACGAACGGGAGGACGGGCTGTCGGTTCGTCCCTATGCGGAGGGCACGCTTTTAGGCGGCGGCGATCACCGTACGGGCAGAATCGACGACAAAAGGCACTTTGTTGCTCTCGAAAGCAGCGCCGACAAGCTGTTTGGGAGAAAAAACGTCACGCACCGCTGGTGCGCGGAGGACGTAATGACGTTTGACGGTATGCCTATGGCGGGAAAATATTCTAAAAGTCTCGAGGGCATATACGTGGTGACAGGGTTCAATAAATGGGGTATGACCAATGCCATGATATGCGCGTCCGTATTGACCGACCTCCTTCTCGGAAAGGAAAATCCCTATGCGGAGATCTTTTCGCCGCAAAGGCATATTAAAAAGTCTTTCGGGGATTTTCTCTCCAACGCCCTGACCAATGTCGGGGGGATTTTTCTGGGGTATTGCCGTATAACGCTGAAGACGGAGAAGGACGTGCCCGCGGGAAGCGGAATGATCGTGTTCCATCACGGAAAGAAACGCGCGGTTTATCGTGACCTTTCGGGAGAATTACACGTGATCGGAAACAAGTGCCCGCATATGCACTGCGAATTGAAATGGAACGGGGAGACAAATACCTGGGATTGTCCCTGTCATGGGTCGCGGTTCGATATTTACGGAAACGTCATTTCCGAACCCTCGACAAAAAGCTGTAAATATCGTCGGGAAGACCCCGAAAATTGAAATGTAAACAAAAAGCTCGGCGCTTGTAATCCAAGCGCCGAGCTTAAGACAGACTGAAAAATAAAGTAAACTTTCGCTCCCGCAGCGCTCTTGCTGCTTAAGAGTGAAAGACGAGCGCGGAAGGATAGTCCGTCTGAACGTAGTGAAAAGCGAAATCTATATCGCCTAACCAGTCCTCTATATTCGCTTCATCGATCAGAATGGGAATACGATTGTGAAATCGGCTCACGGGAGCCGTCGCTTCTTTCGTCAGAATAATGAAGGCTTTTTTATCGGATTGTTTTTTATAAAACCCGCCCAAAAAAACGGGTTTTCCGTCGGGGCGGGAAAAGAGGTATTTGCGCTTTTCGGGCGACCATTCGTAAAACCCCGATGCGGGAAGCAGACAACGCCGCTCGAAAAAGTCCCGTCGAAACATCGGCTTTTCGGTGACGGTTTCGCTGCGGGCGTTGATGATTACGCCTTTTTCGTTAAATTTTTCGTAGCCCCAGGTGAGAATTTCGGAGACAACCGCTCCGTTTTTCATCACGAGAGCGGGGACGCTGTCGGTAGGGAAAATCTCGCCGGAATGTAAAAGCTCGTAATTGTGCCTTCCTTGCAGGTCTTTGAAAACGGACTGCATATAAGGATCGCTTAAATTAAATTCGAATCTTCCGCACATAGGACACCTCTGCTTGGGGATGTATCTTTTTATGTATTGCACAAACGCTTTTTAAACCGAAAAACAAAAAACCTTGAATAGCGGAGACGGCAAAACAAACTCCATCTTAAATTAACCGTTAAAGCTCCGATTTATGCAAAATCGGAAAAGTCGTAGAAACCGTTTATGGATAAAGTATTTTTTGAAACGGATAAATTTATTGAAAAGAGCACATTCGTATTACGAATGTGCTCTTTTTGGAGGCGCCACCCGGATTTGAACCGGGGAATAAAGGTTTTGCAGACCTTTGCCTTACCACTTGGCTATAGCGCCGAAACTCCCTTCTTTTACGGGTGGGGGAGTAGAAAAAAACAGCGCGAACTTTTATAAATTGGAGCGGGAAACGAGACTTGAACCCGCGACATTTACCTTGGCAAGGTAACGCTCTACCACTGAGCTATTCCCGCATACTCCGTTTGATGCTTTCATAATATATCATATTTCGGGGAGGAATGCAAGCGTTTTTTATTATGTTTTTACATTTTTTTCGGAAAAATTTCTTCCGACCTGTTGACAAACAGGAAAAAATAGGGTATACTGTAAGAAATCCTTATTTTGAGGAGAAGAAGATATGTTCTTTTCAAGGAATTGGTGGCGCGGATAAAAGTGCGTTCGCAGAAACGGTGTGTTTTGCGGATGCTTTTTCGCGTACGCAGAACATATCGGAAGAATGATACGTTTATCATACGAGACCCGACGGTATGTTTTGTAAAAGCAGCCCCGGGTCTTTTATTTTATTCGTTTAAGGAGAATTTTATCATGAAACAGACCAAGACGACAAGCGCGGGGTACTTCGGCAAATTCGGCGGCGCGTATGTGTCCGACAGCCTGAAACGGGAACTCGACAACGTATATGCCGAATATCTTCGGCTGAAAAAGGACGCGGCCTTCCGTGCGGAGCTTTCTTTGCTTCAAAAAACGTATCAGGGCAGACCTACGCCCCTGTACTACTGCAAAAAGCTGTCGCGGGAAACGGGTGGCGCCGACATCTATCTCAAGCGTGAGGATCTCAATCATACGGGCGCGCACAAAATCAATCATTGCATCGGAGAGGTGCTGCTTGCCAAACACATGGGAAAAAGCACGGTGATCGGCGAAACGGGAGCGGGACAGCACGGCCTTGCTCTGGCGACGGCGTGCGCGCTTTTAGGCTTGAAATGCCGTATTTTTATGGGAGAGACGGACGTAAAAAAACAGTTTGTCAACGTGCAGAAAATGCGCCTTTTGGGCGCGGAGGTGGTCTGCGTCACGCGCGGCGGAAAGACCCTTAAAGACGCCGTGGACGCCGCGTTTGAAGAGTATGCCCTCACCTATGAAGCCTCGCTTTATTGTATCGGCTCCGTAGTGGGGCCTCATCCCTATCCGACGATTGTCCGCGATTTTCAGTCGGTGGTGGGCAGGGAAGCGCGCACGCAGTTCAAAAAGCTTAAAAACGAACTGCCCGACGCGGTGGTTGCGTGCGTGGGGGGAGGCTCCAACGCCATCGGCATTTTCAGCGGCTTTTTGGCCGACTCCGCCGTTCGTCTGTACGGCGTCGAACCGTTGGGCCGCGGTCCCGCGGCGGGGGACAACGCCGCCAGCGTCACATTCGGCAGGCCTTCGGTCATGCACGGCTTCAAAAGTCTGGTATTAGAGGACGAAACGGGGGCGCCCGTCGAAGCATATTCGGTGGCCAGCGGTCTGGATTATCCCTCCGTCGGGCCGGAGCACGCCTATCTCAAGGAGATCGGACGGGCGGATTACGTGACGGCAACGGATAAGGAGGCGCTCGACGCTTTCCGCCTGCTGTCCGTCAAGGAGGGCATTATTCCCGCCCTGGAAAGCGCCCATGCCGTGGCGTACGCCCTCAAGCTCGCCCGAGAGCTGGGCAAAGGAAAAAGTATCGTCGTCAATCTTTCGGGCCGCGGCGATAAGGACGTGGATTTCGTGTTGGGCCGCGATCGGACGGAATAGTTTAGAATGCGGCGGTTATACGGCCGCATCGCCCCGTTCGCGTTTGTAATAAAAGAGATATTGCTGGAAAATCCCCGCGTTGGGGCCGAATTTTGCGACAAAAAAACGGTTGATTTTTTCTCTGTCCGTTTCGGCTCCGCCGAAATTTTCCCGATACAGCCTCGCAATCCAGGTATCGACGGGGAAAGCCGCCGTTTCGCGGAAAGCGAACAGTGAAATACAATCCGCAACTTTATTCCCTATGCCCGGGTATGCGGTGAGCGCCCTTTTCAGTTCGGCTCCCGTTTTTCCCTCGACGGAAGAAAACCCCTCTTCGAGAAGCTTTTTCGAGGAAGCCGCGACGTATCTCGCCCGATATCCGAGCCCCAGCGAACGATAAAAGTCTTCGTCCCGTTCGGCCAGCCGCTCGAGGGAAGGAAAGGTATAATAATCATATCCCGCAAAACGTTTTTTTTCGCCCAACGCGGCACACAGCCGCGACAGGCTTCCCTTGATGCGCGGGATATTGTTTTGCTGGGAGACGATAAAGCTCAAAAGACATTCGGCTTTGTCCTGATTCAAGATGCGCAGCCCGCGGCCGAAGCGGACGGCTTCGGAAAGCACGGGCACGCCGAACGCTTCCGCTTCTTTCAAAAGCGCGGCGTAATCGGTTTCAAGGTCGAAGTAGCCGCGAAAGTATTGCTCGTCCGCCTCTTCGCAGGAGACGCGCACCTCCGCGGCGCATTCCTTCAAAAGGCAGGCTTTATCTGCGCACAACACAAGCCATGCGCTTTCCCCGCAGGGAGAAAAGCGGAAGGTTTGCCCGCATTCGAGGGTGGCTTTCGGGGAAAAATATTCGTTTGGAAAAGTAAAAGTAATCATAAAGATAATAGGGCGCGGTTAACCGCGCCCGTTTTGCGCTTAAAGAGCGCGGATGGATTCCACGGGCTTCTTCCTGGCGGCATGATAGACGGGCAGGAAGGTGGCAAGGACGGCCGTCAAAAACGCCACGCCGATCAGCATGAGAATGGACAGCGGCCCGAATACAAATACGGACGCGCCCGACAGCAGTACCGCAAATTCTTTGTTCAGCACGGCGCATACGACGCCTCCGCCCACGAGCGATAAGAGGACGCAGATCGCCGTGATCACGAAGGACTCCGAAAAGAAAATTTTGAACACGTCGAAGCTTCTCGCACCTACCGCGCGGAGAATACCGATCTCCTTTTTCTTGTAGGAAATGGAGACGGAAATAAAATTACACAGCAGCAGGGCAGAGAATATCGCCAAAACCAGCCCCGCCCACAAAAATACCTGCGAGAGCGTTTCCACCATATAATTGACTTCCGTCAACCCCTGCGAAAGGGCGTTGCTGAGCAGTATTTTGCTGTCGTCGTCGGCAAAATTCCCAACGGAGGAAACGATTGTATTCGTCGCCGCGGGGTTACGGTCATAGGGCAGAAATATGGCGCCGTACACCGCATTTTCCGGCTCGACGTACTTGGTGACGATTTCTCTGCGATAAAATTCCTGTTCGGGATACAGCTCGTCGGAAACGGTTTTTGCCTTTTCATAGTTTTCTTTGTCGAGGATGATAAAACCTTCGTTTGAGGAATATTTATCCGCTTCCGGGCAAAGTATGCCGACGGGAATGCAGCGCTCGGAAAAGGAATAGCCGGCGGAATCGAGCTGTAGAGAGGCTTCGGGCAAGGCGATTTCCCATTTTTCTATAAAAGCAGCCGTTTCGGCGAAAAATTCGGAAAGTTCCTGTTTTGTGAAATTTTTGCCGGTGTTATAATTATATCCGTAAGCTAGAAAGTCGAGCTTCGATTCTATTCCGTGAGACAAAACAACCATATTTCCGTTTTCGTCAAATTTGGGATTTCCGTCTTCGTCGTACTCGTAAGCGTCGTATCGTTCGGAGCTAAACTCGTTGTATCGTTGTTGCGCTTCGTTGCGTTGCTCGTCCGTTTCGGCGTTCCAGATAGCGTCGTTAAGCTCGGAATCTTTTTGCCTGAGCTGCGTGTTTATAAGCCTGCCAAAATAGGAAGCGGAAAGCAAAATTTCGTTTTTGGCAAGAGAGGTTTTTTCGGAATCGACAAAAAGAGGCGTAAAGACGTCTTTTACCGTATCAAACTCGGCGTAATAAGCGGGATATGCGATTCCGTCACTTTCATCTCCATACTTCATTTCCAGCGTACGGTTGGAATTGAAATATTGCCAGAAATCGATATATTCTCCGCTGCCGGAGGAAATATTTTTCTCTATAAATTCGTCGTGGAAAAACGCCGCCTGATAAAGGCCTCCCCGAAGATCGTTTCCAAACGAGTTGGACAGGCTGTAATCGGTATTGGTGCGGTTTTTAATCGTATCGTAACGGGCGGGCAGAGTTCCGCAGTCGAAAATTCCGACGATCGTGAAGGTTTGAACCATACCCAATTTTTTGCCGACGAGACAAGTTCTGTCCTCCGTCAGCGTGTATCTGTCGTCGGAACCCGTTTCGGGATTGTATAAACCCGTCTGCAGGATACAATCCGCCGTATAGGAAGAAATGCAGATCTCGTCTTGGTTTTGCGGAAATTTTCCCGCCAGAAGCCGATCGGCAAAGCCCGCCCCGTCGGACGCAGACAAAAGGTAGGAAATCGAAGAATTGTAATATTCTCTGTAGTCTCCGGGATAAACGTTGTTTATCCCCAGACCGTATTTGACAGCTCCCAAAACTTTTTCGCCGTATTGCGCTTTGTACGCGTTTACTTCCTCTTCGGTAAATTTCGTATCGCTTTCGCTTTCCCACTCATAGTTCAGCTTATCGCCCTCGTAATCTCTGTATATAACTTTATAGCTTTTATTCAGCTGCAGGGTGGTATAATCGGAGTCGAGCAGGCTCTTTTTCAGCGTGGCGCTTTCGTCGTACACCATCATGGTGGACAGCAGGCCGAACATAACGAAAGACACCATACATAAAAGAATGGTGAAAAATAGGCGGACGGGTTTGGCTTTCAGCCCCGAGACGCCGATTTTGACGGCGTGGCGCACGGGCAGCTTAGAGCGGATAAAGCTGCTTTCCTGCGGCGAATAGTTTTTCTTGGGCGCTGCGTCGGGGGAGGTCTCTTTGAATACCTCTTTCTCCCCGTCGTCCGTGAGCCGCGCCGCCTGCTTAAACGTTTTTACGTCTTTTTCGCCGCCCGCGATGACGACGCTGCCCTTTGTTTTCGATAAAAAGGCCTTTATTTTGTCGAAGTCCGCCGCCGTCAGCTCCGCGCCCGATCTGACGCACAGGGTGTCGCCCGCGGCCGAAAGATTGCCGCTCAAGGCCGTGCTTTTTTCCTGCGTTTTGGTGACGTCGGAAATAACTTTTCCGTCCTTCAGCTCGATCACCCTGTCGCCGTACAGCTCGGCAAATTCCCGATCGTGCGAAACGACGATGACCAGCTTCGATTTCGACAGTTTTTCAGGGTGTCGAACACCTGCTTGCCCGTTGCGGAATCGAGCGCGCCCGTCGGTTCGTCCGCCATGATGATCTCGGGGCTTTTGACGAGGGCGCGGGCAATGGCGATACGCTGTTTTTGTCCGCCCGACAGGGTATTGGGCTTGCGCTTGGCATAGCCCGTCAGATCGACTTCCTCTAAAAGGGCGGCAATCGCCTTTTTGTCCTTGGGCTTTCCCTGAAGCTCTAAGGCGAGCGCGATATTGTCCTCGACGGAAAATTCGTTGAGGATATTGTATTCCTGAAATACAAACCCGACGAAGGTGTTGCGGTAGCTGTCGAAATCGCTTTGGGTAAAGTCCTTGCTGCTCCTGCCCTTGACGACGATTTCCCCCGACGTGGGGGAATCGAGTCCGCCGCAGACGTTCAAAAGCGTGGATTTTCCGCTTCCGCTCCGTCCCAAAAGAAAGACCATGCCCTTTTCGGGAAAGCGCAGGGAGACGTCGTCCAGCGCCCGGACGTCCGCACCGCCCTTTGTCTTGTAGAGTTTTGTGAGGTGAATGACTTCCAACATATTCTCTTCTCCTAAAAGTGCCGAGCCGCGTTTTCTTTCCCCGAAAGAAAATCTCCGGAAAGAGAAACGCGCTCATAGTTTCCCGCTTAATGGTTCATATTGTATACAGTATAGCATATTTTCCGCCCGAAAGCAATAGTTTGGGAAAAAATAAAATAAAACGAAAGAATTTACAATCCGCTATTGACAAAAAGCGGAAGATATGGTATAATTAGAAAAATCAAAATATTCGATAACGAGGTATTCGATTATGAAATATGCATTGAGAGGCATTACTGCCGAAGAACTTTCTTACACCATCAATCGGGTGAAAATGGAAAAAAACACGAAATTTGAAATCAAGCCCCAGTTTTCCCGTACCATCAGAAGAGTTCAGGAAAACGACAAGCTCTATTTCGTTTCCCTCGAAGTGAAAGTGGAATCCACCGAGACCGAACCCAAGCCCTTCAATTTGAAAGCGCGTCTGGTCGGCATTTTCGAGGCGGAGGATGTCAAGACCGACGAGGACAGACAGGTTCTCGCCATCAGCACCACCGAAATCGTGTATCCTTACCTGAGAAGCGCGGTTTCCGCTCTGACGGCGAACGCTTTCATCAACCCCCTCATTCTCCCCGTAATCCCCGCGGGTACCATGTTCCCCGAGGACAGGGGCGAAAAGAACGCGACTCTCTCCTTCGAGAATCCCGATATGCTCAACTGAGACGTATCGTTCGGTACGCTTGACGAAAATCGTACCGCTCGGTGTGTTTGGCTCAAACGCAATCGTTCGGTATATTTAATTAAAACGGCATCGTTCGGTATATGTAACCGGGACAACCTTTGGGTTGTCCCGGTTTTTTTCTGTGCGG
>OKWJ01002255.1_pt1 | contig 10494 bp, 10 predicted proteins | sample 1607121 | NCBI WGS metagenome assembly OKWJ01 (sample SAMN04414080, study PRJEB24778) | human gut metagenome | material: faecal | host: Homo sapiens | reverse complement strand
GAAGAGTGCGACACGTTCGTAACTGAAAAGGTTACGCACAAGTCAGCTAACAATAGAATCGGGATTTGAAAGGAGTCCCTGAAAAGACTTGGAGAACTAATATTCCGATAGGTGGAATGATGGGGTAACGCCCTGAAACGCCTACCTTATAAACTGCGATATGCGGCAGTCCTCTGTAACAAGGGCTACGGTATAACGCTCGCTAAAGTCGGCGGAAATGCACCCAAACGGATTATGCCGTGGAAAGTGTCCCAGAGGTGGGATATGTGCATGATACGCCGGAGGTCTATAAACTGCCTATGGTCAGAATGTCATGGATGACTGACGAAATCCCGAATGTACGGGTCTAAAAGGCGCAGGAGCAGAAATGCTCCTTTCCGATTACGGAAGTATGTGAGGATGAGTAAGAATTTTTACTATGAAAGTCCTTGCGGTGTTATAGGCACCGCCCAGCATACAGGCTCAGAGGGACACCTAAGGGCAGATATGTACAGATAGGAATATTGGAACGTGGAAAGGCTGGAACACGGAGCCGGTTACAGGCTATGAGGTGTTGGATTGGAAAGCGCATTGCGTATAACAATCCTTTATCCAGTTGAGAGAGATGGCACAGTACCGTTGAAGCCGTAGAAATACGGTGGAGGGATGGCCATTAGTCGTCAGCAATCAATAAATTGAAAACTATACAGACACAAAGGTTCGAGTATGACTAAGAAAAGCGAAATCCACAAAAGGAGAGTAACTGCCTTTGACAAATGAAACCGAAAAAGAAAAGTAAACTGAGAAATGCCGAGTATTATGACATTCAGAGTGTTTTAGACGAATTGTATGAGAAAAGCAAAAGCGGTTGTAAATTCGTTGACTTGATACCTGTTACCCCTGCTTATCCTCTTTTATATAAAATGGTGATATTGTCACAGAAATAATTTTTATTATGGGTTATAATTAAGGCGTAAAAGACAAAAGGAGGACAGAAAATGTCTGTTATAACGATCAATAAAGAAAATTTTGTGAATGAAGTAATCAACTCGGAAAAAACCGTGCTTTTAGATTTCTATGCCGATTGGTGCGGTCCCTGCCGTTTTGTTGCTCCCATTGTTTCGGCTATTGCCGAAGAGAGAGACGATATTAAGGTTGGTAAAATTAACGTGGACGAGCAATCGTACCTTTCTTCGCAGTTCGGCATAATGAGCATACCTACGTTGGCGGTCGTTAAAGGCGGAAAGGTTGTTAATATCTCCGTCGGTGCAAAGCCCAAAGAAGCTATTTTGGCAATGCTATAAGGAGAAAACTATGGGAATATTTTCGTTTTTACGCTCGCCCGACATTAACGACGGCGTTGCAGAATTTAATAAGACAAACGGTGCGGTATTGCTTGACGTGAGAACGGTTGAAGAATATCGAGGCGGTCATATCGAAAACAGTATCAATTTGCCCCTTGACAAAATAGATTTGGTGGAAGATACTATTAAAGATAAGAATACGCCAGTTTACGTCTACTGCTTAAGCGGAGGCAGAAGCGGAAGGACGGTTGCCTATTTAAAACAAATCGGTTATACTAACGTAAAAAATATAGGTGGTATATCCGCATATAGCGGAAAGGTGGTTAAGTGATGAAAGTTGTAATAATTGGCGGCGTAGCAGGCGGTGCTACTGCGGCGGCGAGAATACGCAGGTTGGACGAAAAGGCGGAGATTATAGTCTTTGAAAAGTCGGGCTATATTTCATATGCAAACTGCGGTTTGCCCTACTATATAGGCGGAGTAATTGAAGATAAAGGCGATTTAACCTTGCAGACTCCTCAGAGCTTTTACTCCCGTTTCCGTGTGGATATGCGTGTTAAACACGAGGTTGTTTCAATCAACCCCGACAGAAAGTCGGTAACGGTTAAAAACCTTGTAAGCGGAGAGGAATTTGAAGAGACTTACGATAAACTTTTAATCTCCACGGGAGCAAAGCCCATTCAGCCGCCCTTTGAAAAGACGGAAAAGGGCAACGTGTTCACCCTCCGCACCGTGGAAGATACACTTGCTATAAGGCAGTATGTGGAAGAAAACAAACCCAAATCCGCAGTAATTGCTGGAGGCGGTTTTATCGGCATAGAGGTTGCGGAAAACTTAAAAGAACTTGGAATGGACGTAACCATTGTTCAGGGCGGTTCACAACTGTTAACGCCCCTCGACTACGATATGGCTTCCTTTATCCATGCAGAAGTCAGGGCAAAGGGAATTAATCTTCTGCTCAACCGCAGGGTAGAGGGAATTGAAGAGGTTGATGGCAATACTACAGTTAAACTTAAAGGTTGTAACTCCTTAACCGCAGATATGGTTATACTTGCAATAGGCGTTTCGCCCGACACGCACCTTGCAAAAGAGGCAGGGCTTACCCTCGGCATAAAGGGCAGTATCGCAGTAAACGAGCGAATGGAAACTTCAATTCCCGATATATACGCCGTGGGCGACGCCGTACAGATTAAAAATTTTATAACGGGAAATGACGGGCTTATATCACTTGCAGGGCCTGCAAATAAACAGGGCAGGGTTGCGGCGGACAATATCTGTGGCAAAGAAAGTGAATATTCAGGCGGTCAGAGCAGCTTTATAATAAAGGTTTTCAGCTTGACTGCGGCGTCTACGGGTATTAACCAGAATATGGCAAAACAGGCAGGGATAGATTACGATAAGGTTATTCTCTCCCCTATGAGCCACGCAGGCTACTACCCCGGTGGAAAAACTATGACTATGAAAGTGCTGTTTGAGAAAGGCACTTATAGATTATTAGGTGCGCAGATTGTAGGCTACGACGGAGTGGATAAGCGCATAGACGTGCTTGCAACGGCAATTCGCGCAGGAGTTAAGGCGTATGAGCTTGCAGAGCTTGACCTCGCCTACGCACCGCCCTATTCTTCAGCTAAAGACCCCGTCAATATGGCAGGGTTTATGATTGAAAATATAAAAGACGGAATTGTTAAACAGTGGTTTATAGAGGACGAAGAAAGGTTTATAAACAATAATAACGTAACCCTGCTCGATACAAGGACGGCAAAAGAATTTGCAAGGGGACATATTGAAGGTTTTAAAAATATTCCCGTTGACGAACTGCGTGAAAGGCTTCACGAGTTGGATAAATCTAAGCCCGTGTACGTCATCTGTCAAAGCGGTTTACGCAGTTATATTTCCTGCCGAATACTTGAAGGCAACGGGTTTGAAACCTACAACTTTGCAGGCGGATACCGCTACTACGAGGCGGTAAAAAAGGATAAAGCGTTAATTGAAAAATCACTCCCCTGCGGAATGGACAATTAAAAGAAAAGGCTGTACCGATTAAAGTACAGTCCTTAATTTTACCCATCAGCAATTTGTTCAAGACCTTGCATATCCAAAATTTCAATTGTGCCACGGGATAGGGCAATCAACCCCTCGCTTACAAAATATTTCAACATTCTCGTGACAACTTCTCTGGGGCTACCCAAATGGTTGCCTATAATTTCGTGTGTTATTTTAAGTTTATTTGTTCCTTCGATATTTGCTTCATTTATTAAAAAGGTTGCAAGCCGTCTATCAAAGCTTTTCCACATAATCTGGTCAACAAGCCACATCACGTCGGAAAAACGTGTTGCCATAAGCTCGTTGGTGTAGTTTGCAAGCGGTGCGGAAATATCCATTATACCCCTATACACGTCCGAGGGAATGACTAAAACTTTAGTGTCCTTTTCAGCGGATAGCGCAATATCGAACTGTATGCTGTTTAACATACAGCTAGCGGAAAACAGGCACATATCCCTTTCAAAAAGGCGGTAAAGCGTTATCTCTCTGCCGTCGTCGGATATGGTATAAGAGCGCAACTGCCCTTGCAGAACAAGAATAAGACCTGTGCAATCTACCGAACTGCTGTGCAGTATCTCTCCTTTTCGGAACGTTTTTTCAAATGCCGCATTGTGCAAAATTTCCTGTTGTTCTTCCGTCAATTTTTTCCAAACGGGTAAGTGTGTTAAATAATTCATAGGCTTTCTTTATTTTAGATAAGTATAACATTTCGATAAAAAAATGTCAAGAGTTATTGACATATGTCGGAAATTTTGATATAATATAATTCGAGGTAATTATTATGGCAAGACCGACCAAGGAAAGAAAAGTTTGTCGCTTCCCCGAAGTGAGTACGTTTGTCCCTGACGGTAAGAACGTTGGTCAACCCGTTGTGTTGGCGATTGACGAATATGAAACTATCCGTCTAATCGATAACGAAGGGCTTTCTCAGGAAGAGTGCGCAACACAATTGGGGGTGGGCAGGACTACCGTGCAGAGCATTTACGACAGCGCAAGAAAAAAGATTGCCAAGGCGTTGGTTGCAGGCTGTCCCATTAAAATCGGGGGAGGCAAATACTGCCTTTGTAACGGCAACACCGATTATTGTTATAAAACGGACTGTATAAAAAGAAAAATTCAAAACCAATTTAAATTGGAAAAAGGAGATAATATCATGAGAATCGCAGTAACTTACGAAAACGGGCAAATCTTTCAGCATTTCGGGCATACTCAAGTTTTTAAGGTGTATGATATCGAGGACGGAAAAGTAGTTAATTCGCAGATAATCGATACCAACGGTACGGGTCACGGAGCCTTAGCAGGTTTGCTTGCAAATATAAACGCCGACGTCCTTATCTGCGGAGGTATAGGCGGCGGTGCGCAGATGGCGTTAAGTCAGACAGGAGTAAAGCTTTACGGCGGAGTTTGCGGCAATGCAGACGAAGCGGTAGAGGCATTTATAACGGGTAAGCTCGATTATAATCCCGACGTTCACTGCGACCATCATCACCACGATCACGATGAAGAACATTCATGCGGAAGTCACGGCTGTGGTCACGGTAAGTGCGGAGACAATTAAGTTTGTGATTTTGTCACGGAAAGCAAAAGATAAATACGCTATAATTGAATAAAAGGAGGCGTAAAAATGAAAGAATATATTTGTACGGTTTGCGGCTACGTCCATAAAACCGACGGTGAACTGCCGCAAGATTTTATCTGTCCGCTCTGCGGTGCAGGCAGAGATGCCTTTAAACTAAAGGAAGAAAACAATGCGCAGACAGCGATAGAAAAGCCCCATACGGAAAAGGAACTTTCCGCAATGGAGATGAGCATTATCTGCTCTAACCTTGCCCGTGGGTGTGAAAAGCAGTATCTCCCCAAAGAGAGTGAAAACTTTAAAAAGTTATCAGAGTTTTTCCGCTCCAAGGCACAGCCTGAAGACATGGCAAGTTATGAAAAACTTCTTGAGCTGATTGAACAGGACTTATCGTCGGGGTTCCCCTACGGAAACGTAGTTGCAGGAAAGCAGCCCGACAGGGGCGCGTTGCGCTGTCAGGTATGGGCGGAAAAGGTTACGAGAATGTTGCAGTCTCTCCTATTACGCTATAGAACCGAAGGCGATAAAATGCTTGAAAACACGGGCGTTTACGTCTGCACGGTTTGCGGTTTTGTGTATGTGGGGAACGAGCCTCCCAAGCTCTGCCCCGTCTGCAAAGTGCCTGACTGGAAATTTGAAAAGGTTGAAAGGAGGGGAAAATAATGGCTGATAAATATGCGGTTAGAAATTTAAGGCTCTGCACCAAAGACTGTCTCTGTCTATACGTCTGCCCTACGGGTGCTACCGACACGGAGAACAGTATAATTGATACCGAAAAATGTATAGGTTGCGGAGCGTGTGCTCAGGCTTGCCCTTCAAGTGCAATCTTGTTAGTACCTAAAGAGTTGCCCCCTCAACAGCCTAAAGAAGAAAAGGTGGTAGAGGCGTTAAGGGCTTTAGTTCAAAATAAGGCTAAGGCGGAAAATATAGCCTCGCAACTGCCTGAAGTGTTGGCGGTTGCTATTGAAAAGTCCTCTCGCCTGATGGCGGAAGATTTGTGCAGAGAGGCTGGGTTTATGCTCCCCCAAAGCGCAAACACTTTAGAGTTTTTAGAGAGTATCAAGGGTTATCCTGATATACCCGTAGATATAGTCAACGCTCTGCTTGACTCAATAAAATTTAACGAAAATAAAAAAATTAAAGAGGTAAAAACTATGAAGAAATGGAAATGCACGGTATGCGGATACATACACGAAGGCGACGAAGCTCCCGAAAAATGCCCCGTCTGCAAACAGCCCAAGGAGAAGTTTGTAGAGATTAAGGAAGCTAAGAGTCCTTACGCAGGCACGAAGACGGAAAAGAACTTGTGGGAAGCTTTCGCAGGCGAATCTCAGGCGAGGAATAAGTACACCTACTTTGCCTCGGTTGCTAAAAAGGCTGGTTACGAGCAGATAGCCGCACTCTTTTTGCAGACTGCCGAGAACGAAAAGGAACATGCAAAGCTTTGGTTTAAGGCGTTGGGCGAGCTTGGCAATACGGCGGAGAACCTTCTCCACGCAGCTGAAGGCGAAAACGCAGAGTGGACGGATATGTACGACAGAATGGCAAGGGAGGCTGACGAAGAGGGCTTCCACGATTTAGCAAAGCAGTTCAGAGGCGTTGCCGCAATTGAGAAGTCACACGAGGAGAGATACCGTGCTCTGCTCAATAACGTTGAAACCAAGCAGGTGTTTGAAAAGGCAGGCGTTCAGGTATGGGAGTGCCGCAACTGCGGACATATCGTAGTAGGTACCGCCGCACCCGAAGTATGCCCCGTATGCAATCACCCTCAGGCATTCTTTGAAGTGAGAAAGGAAAACTATTGAGAAAACTGTAAATAAAGTATTGTTCTAAAAAATAATTGACGTATGAATTACGAAAAAGGCTTTTCCCTTAATTTTTGGGGAAAAGCCTTTTCTCACGAACCTGCTATTGGTTATAATTTTTATCTGTCCGGAAACAGAATTATATTTGACGCCTGTTTTGTCTTCCTTTTTGATGTTAAAACTTTTAAACTTACATTGATTTAACGGCTTTAATTCTGTTTTTAATTTTGCTTGTCCATTTTAGCAAACTACATTGCTTGTATGTGATTCGTGCGGAAACCGTTACAGACGTTGTATGTGGATTTCCGGCGGTAAGAAAAAAATCGTGTGGCGTTGTATTACGCGAATCGAGCATGGAGGGAAAGCGTGCGAGTCTATATCTGTTGGTGATGAATTGATACATAAAGCGGTCTATAGGTCGATAAACAGGTATATCCAGAATAACAGCGGTGCGCTTGACATTGTTCTGTCGGAGTTGTCAAAGCAATTCGATGGAGATGATTATGCCGATGATTTATATAATATCGAAAACAGTATTCGAGAATTAGATAGAAAAATGGAAGAGGCGGTAATTCTTGAAGCAACAACAGAAGGGAACAAAGAAAGGATCAGAGAGGAGATAATAGGTTTGTCCCAGCAAATAGTTGCGTTAAGGAAACAAGTTGAAACATTTTTACAAGAGTTGAAATGAAAATGTTTGATACCGCCTTTTACCTTGTTGTGACGAACAAAATACTATAAAATATATAGGGATAGATAGTTCTGCTTAATAATTATGATGTTAGTGGGGCGTGTAATATTGAGAGAAATCATGAAATATATCTATCCTTTGAAAATTGTTTTGAGCGAGGGCACGATTGAGAATTTCCAAGGCTTGTTGAAAGAAAAGGAGTTGCAGATCGGATTATCCGAACGCGATACGGCGATTGTGAAGGGGCCCGCCTTTCTCGTCTTCGATTTCGGAAAAGAATATTCTGGCGGTATCCGGATTCTGACCTATCATGTGCAGGGGAATAAGCGCGTGCGGCTTCGGTTCGGCGAATCGGTGACGGAGACGTGCGCGGAACTGGGCGAGAAAAATGCCACCAATGATCATTCTCTGCGAGATATGGCGCCGGAATTGCAGGATTATTCGGATATGACGTTTGGAGGTACCGGTTTTCGTTTTCTTCGCCTCGACGTCGGAGAGGGGACCCGGTTGCAGCTTAAAAGCATCGTTGCGGCTTCGGATGCGGACGAAAGGAAAGAAATCGGCTCTTTCGAGTGTGACGATCCGCTCGTGAACGAAATCTGGAACACGGCGGCATATACGCTTCGGCTGTGCCTGAAAAACGGATATTTCTGGGACGGGGTCAAACGCGACCGTTTGGTCTGGATCGGCGATCTGTATCCGGAAATGAAGGCGGCGGCTTGTCTGTACGGCAATATTTCCGAGACGGAAAATTCTTTGCGCTTTGCCCGCGAACAGACCCCTTTGCCCGAATGGATCAATGACATTCCCATGTATTCGATGTGGTGGCTGACGGTGCTCTGCGAAAACTTCCGCCTCGGCGGAGATCGGGCCTTTGCAGAGGCTCAGTTGCCATATGCGGAAGGGCTTTTGTCGCTGTTTGAAAAGAATGTGGACGAAGCGGGAAATACTCTGTTCGGCTATAATTTCATCGATTGGCCGACCCATTACGAGCCGGGAGGGGAGCCGGCAAAGCGCCTGGACGAATTCGCGGGGGTAAATTATCTGTTGCGTATCGCTCTCTGGAAAACGCAGTGGCTGTTGCGGGAATTCGGCCGTGACGACGGACGTTGTACTCGTCTGATCGGAAAACTTTCTCAGAGCCGGCGTACGGCAGAATGTTATAAACAGATCGCGGCCCTCGGCGTCTGGGCGGGCGAAAAGACGGAACATAACCGTGCCCTGCTCCTGAAAGGCGGCGCGGAAGGGATGTCCACGTTCATGAGTTATGAAATCCTGTCCGCGGCGGGAAGTTTCGGCGAATATGATGCGGCGATGAAGATGCTGAAGGATTATTACGGCGGAATGCTTTCGCTCGGGGCGACGACCTTTTGGGAGGATTTTGATCTGCGCTGGAAGAAAAACGCGGCGAGGATCGACGAAATTCCGGGACCCGGACAAAAAGACGTACACGGCGACTATGGCGCATTCTGTTATAAAGGATTCCGCCACAGTTTCTGCCATGGCTGGGCGTCGGGAGTGATTGCCTATCTTTCGGAAACGGTGCTCGGAATCCGTTCGGAAGGAATCGGATTCCGTAAAGTGCGTTTCGAACCGCATCTCAGCGGACTGAACTATGTGAAAGGCGTTTGTCCCACTCCCTTCGGTCCCGTCGAAGCGGAATGTCGCCGGACATCGGACGGAAGGACGGAAAAGCATATCCGGCTGCCGGACGGAACGACGTTGAGTGATTCCCGATAAAAAGCTTGTTTTTCGGAATTTTAATGTACACCTTAAAGTGATATGCACTTCCAAAAGTTGAACACTTTTGGAAGTGCATATTTTTTATGGCAAGAGAGAAAAGATTTAACGCAAAACATAACGCGCAAGCGATTTTTTTAATCGAGATAAAGGTTCAAAGTAATTAAATTCTTATTCAAACTCATGCCTTATATTGAAGAAAAATTACCGTAGCTTTATCCGAACACAAATTTCATTTCGAAATTTGCGGGCGATAAATGCAAGCACGCGCACGGCAAGGACAAGTATTATCGCTATTTTTATAGGCAATAGGCAGAAGTTCTTGAGGAAAACATGATTTTTTTGCGTATGTTCCGTTTTCGGCGATACATGTATCTGTTTTATAATTTTTTGGGATAGATCACTCGCCGAAATTCAGATTTTGAAATTTTTTGTGCTTTTAGGTTTGCAAAAATTTTTAACAAAAAGATCAATGGCGGAAAATACTTTTTACAAAGGGTTTTTCTCAATCAGAAAAGAGTGTATAGTATAACATTGCAAAAATGTTATACTTATATTTTTTGAAAGAATCTTGACTTGACAGAGGAAACGTGCTAAGATATTGACCAAAAGATGAGAGAAAAGAGAGGAAAAGATATGGCGATCAAACATACTGCGGTCAGCTATTACGGCCTGAATTACGAAGAACATGCGGAACGGGATTTTCGGGAGATGAAGGAACACGGTTGCGATACGGTCATTCTTGCAATCACCGAATTCGATATGGATTTCTGGATGCCGAATCTCAACAACATCGTAAAAAAAGCCCATGAAGTGGGGCTTCGGGTAATTGCCGATCCTTGGGGAATCGGGAAATATTTCGGAGGAGAACAGGTCAGCTTGTTTTTGAAGCTGCTGTTCCACAAAGACAGCACGAACCGCAGGGAGACCAGGAGCTTGTCCAGCATCTCCGGCGTGGTGACATTGATGGCCACGGTGGCCTTCATATCCATAATCGCCAGGTTTCGGCGTTTACGGATGAAGTGCTGAATTTTGCCTGTTTCAATACGCAATCCTTTCGCGACTATTTCCGGAACTGTTGCATGAAAATCGCGCAGAATACGGAAGTGGACGGCTTTTTCTGGGACGAACCGCATTATGCCTATCCGAAGAGTTACGCTTCCATTACTGGGGGTGCCGGAGATGACTGGTCCTGCCGTTGCCCTGTCTGCAAGAAAAAATTTGAAGAATATTACGGTTATGAAATGCCGCGGATTATGAACGATGATGTCAAACAATTCCGCTGGCGGGAAGCGATGGTTATTCTCCGGGAGACGAGCAAGGCCCTGAAAGAATACAATCCCGCGCTGGAAATTA
>OKWJ01002246.1_pt1 | contig 10530 bp, 8 predicted proteins | sample 1607121 | NCBI WGS metagenome assembly OKWJ01 (sample SAMN04414080, study PRJEB24778) | human gut metagenome | material: faecal | host: Homo sapiens | reverse complement strand
CTTCCTTTGCACTCTGTGGCATCCGGGCTGGTTGCTATTTTTTGTACCGTTCATTGTCGGCGGGATATTCGACACGATTGTCAAGCGCAATCCGTCCTCATTCCCTGTCGTGTTTATCGTCACGGGAGTATATCTGCTTCTCGGTTGCGGCTGGGGATTGTGGCATCCTTACTGGGCAATTTTTGCGATTATCCCCGCATACTACGCAGTTGTAGAGCCAATCAAAGCCGCATCGAAAAAGAAAAGTTCCGTTAAAATCGACCTGACTTCTTCAAATAGCGACTGCAAATCGGATGACAACGACTAAATCGATTAAATGTTGAACTTCCGCAACCGAATCCGCCGTTTTTTCGGCGGATTTTTCATTTGTGCGATTTGGCAAAAAGCATTTGACAACACATCACCTGTCTTATATAATCCAAGTAATCGAATAAAACAATCTCATCGCCGGGTGAGCGCGTCAGCGTCGTGTCGTTAGGCCTTTTTGAAGACACGAAAGCATGGCGTTTTTTTATTGGAAAAGATGAAAAAACAAACGAAAAACACAAACAACACAAGCGTATTGAAAGAATTTACAAAATACGTGTCGGCAAACGTGATAGCGATGATCGGTCTTAGTTGCTACATTTTGGCGGACACTTTTTTCATATCTCTCAAGATGGGGCAAACCGGTCTTGCCGCACTCAATTTGTCAAGTCCGTCATTCAATCTCGTGTTTTCCATAGGCATGATGTTTGCCGTCGGAGGCGGAACGAAATTTGCCATTCACAAAGGCGCGCAAAACGACAAAGAGGCAAACAAAGTCTTTACTCACACGGTCTTTATCGTTGCGCTTTTTGCGATTGTTTTTGTTATGCTCGGCTTATTTGCGTCACGCCCTGTGGCGATGTTTCTCGGCGCGGAAGGCGACACTCTCGAATACAGCAACACATATGTTCAGATTATCCTTTGCTTTGCTCCGTTCTTTATGTTCAGCAATGTTTTTCAAAACTTTGTACGAAACGACGGCGCGCCGAGGCTTGCGATGATTGCATCGCTTGCGGGCAATCTTTTCAATATAGTATTCGACTACGTTCTGGTGTTTCCGTGCAATTTGGATATGCTCGGAGCGGCACTTGCCACGGGCTTTTCTCCGATTGTGAGCATTCTTATCCTTTCTTTGCATGTCATTCGCAAGAAAAACACATTCCATTGCAGAAAAACAAAACTTTCCTTGCGCACGTATGGCGGAATATGCTCGCTGGGGCTTGCTCCGTTTATCAACGAATTGTCTTTTGCGGCAGTCCTTATGGTGTTCAACGGTTTGTTTAAGCGTCTTGGCGGCGACACTGCGATTGCGGCATACGCAATTATTATCAATGTATTCTATGTCGTCAACTCGGTTTTCAACGGCATTGCAAACGGCACTCAACCCATGATTAGTTTCAGCTACGGACAAAGCGATCATCAAAAAATCCGTCGCATACTGCGCTACGCCCTCATCACCGTCGCCTCCGTTGCCGTCGTGTTGTATATTGCAATATTCTTCGGGGCGAACGGAATCGCAAGCATCTTCAACACGCAAGGCGTAAAAGAGCTGCAAGACGCCGCCACGCTCGGAATGCGACTGTTCTTCATCTCTTCGCTGTTCTCCGGCTTCAATCTGCTGTTTTCATATTACTTTTCAGCGTCCAATAAGGGCGGCTATGCCCAGCTAATAACTGTTTTGAGAGGCCTTGTGACAATCATTCCGATTGCATACCTCTTCTCATATCTATGGAAGATGACGGGGCTTTGGCTCGCCACTCCGGCAGCGGAACTCGTTACGCTTGCCGTGACGCTGACGATATTCATCCTAACCCGCTCCAAAAAGCAAGAGCTTATACCCTGTCCCGAATATAGAAAAGAAGCCTGAAAACGCACCTTTTATCGACACTCTTTATATCAAAAAGCACGGCAAATCGCCGTGCTTTTGTTGTACGTCTTGAACACTGCTTTTTTGCTTGCAAAGAGGTGACTTGCCAAAGAGCAAACGGCAAAAGCCGAGAAAGACGAGAACGAGGAGCGGAGCGTGTTTGAAACAAAGAGATAATCGGGCGCAGAGCAAGCGTTGAAAATCGCGAAAGGCGAGCATGCGTAGCGGAGTTGTTATCTCTTGCCAAACGTTGACCAAACGCGGAGCAAGGCGCACAAGTCAAGGAAGACGAGGACAAGGCGCGGAACGTACACGAAGTACGTGAGCAACACACGCACAGCCTGACAAAGAAAAAAGCACAACCGAAGTTGTGCTTGGTTGTACGTATTGAACACTGCTTTTTTGCTTGCAAAGAGGTGACTTGCCAAAGAGCAAACGGCAAAAGCCGAGAAAGACGAGAACGAGGAGCGGAGCGTGTTTGAAACAAAGAGATAATCGGGCGCAGAGCAAGCGTTGAAAATCGCGAAAGGCGAGCATGCGTAGCGGAGCGTACACGAAGTACGTGAGCAACACACGCGCAGCCTGACAAAGAAAAAAGCACAACCGAAGTTGTGCTTTTGTTTTTCGACGTTTGAATGCGCCTGATTATCTCTTTGAGAATTGAGGTGCTTTACGTGCCTTATGCAAACCGTATTTCTTACGCTCTTTCGCACGCGGGTCACGAGTGAGATAACCTTCTCTCTTGAGTGTTGCTCTGTATGCTTCGCTGTCTGCGACGCAGAGAGCTCTTGCAATGCCGTGACGGATTGCGCCTGCTTGACCGGTGTAACCGCCGCCGTACACGTTGACGTAAACGTCGAACTTGTCGGAAGTGCCGGTTGCAACGAGGGGTTGATTGACGATGAGCTTCATCGTGTCAAGAGGGAAATACTCGTCGAGAGTGCGCTTGTTGATGACGATGGTGCCTTCACCGGGAACGAGGCGAACTCTTGCGATAGCCGTCTTTCTTCTGCCTGTGCCGAGATATTGAACTTTCTTGGTTTTCTTAGTAGCCATATTTCACCTCTCTATCAGTTGAGTTTGAGCTCAACGGGGCATTGTGCCTGATGGTCATGCTCTGCACCGACGTAAACGCGGAGCTTTTTGAGCATTTTTGCGCCGAGGGTGCTCTTGGGGAGCATGCCCTTGACTGCCTTGTACACGACGAATTCGGGCTTTTCAGCCATCAATTTCTTGTATTGGATCTCTTTGAGTCCGCCGATGTAACCTGTGTGATAACGATAGTATTTGTCCTCGAGTTTCTTGCCTGTGAGAACGACCTTTTCGCAGTTGATTATGATAACATGGTCGCCGCAGTCGACGTTGGGAGTGTACTCGGGTTTGTTCTTACCTTTAAGGATAGAAGCAACTTGAGACGCAAGGCGGCCGAGAACCATATCGGTTGCGTCGACAACGTACCACTTGCTTTCCACTTCGCCGGGCTTCGCCATATAAGACTTATTGTTTTTTGCCATTGTAGACAAATCCTTAGCCATTGTGCTAACCTCCAAAAAATTGTTTTCGCAAGAGCAAGGGTTCGATCGGAGGGGCTAGTTCTTCTCGCATTCCGTACTTCTTCCAAAAATATGCTTGATAATAATATTAAATATAACAAAATAAGTCAAGCGTTTTTCTCAAAAATCGAATATTTTTTGCAAACGCGTTGCATATTCTGTCGTTCGTCGTCATTTATCTTGCGTTTTCGACACGAATTTTCATGGGCTTGCAGGGCATTTTTGCAAGGTTTTCAAGCGACGATTTTTGCTCGTTTACAAAAACGTCCGCATCCTTAACGCCTGCAAAAGACAGCGTTAGGCTTTCGGTTTTCACGCCGTCGGGAATGATTATGACGTCGCATCCGCTCTCGTCTTTTTTCATTGCGACGGAGATTTTGCCTTGCTCGTCGAACATGGTGTACACGTTGTTTCCGAGGTAAACTTTGAGTTCGATATCCTTGAATTCCGTCGAATTACCGTTTGCGTGCAAAAGCGGTATTATGCCGCCTTCCTTGACGAACACGGGGTATCTTTCAAACGGACATTCAATCGTATACTCTCTTGCGCCCTCGTATTTTTCGTTTGTAAAGAAATCAAACCAAACGCCCTCGGGAAGCCGGATTTGCTGCTTTGTCACGCCGTTTTTGCCCTTGCTCGTGACGGGGCAAACATACATTTGTTCGCCGAAATAGTACTGATTTCGCCACTTCTTGTCATAGGCGCGCCTATCCTTTGAATAATAATAAGTCGGGCAAACAAGCGGCACGCCCTCTGTTGCGGTGTGGACGTTTGCGGTGTACAAATACGGCAAAAGTCTATGACGCAGGCGCAAAAAATCCTCCGCGATATTCTCGACCTGAGGATAATTCCACGGTTCTTTGCTCATGCCTTTATTGCTTGAATGCAGGCGGTTTATCGGAGAAAATACGCCAAACTGCAACCATCTCAAATACAGTTCGTTGTCGCCTTTGCCGAACATGTGTCCGCCGATGTCGTGCGACCACCACGTGTAGCCTGCGTTTGACGCAAGCGCCGTAAAATACGGCTGGAAATCCAAACTCTTCCAGCACACCACCGTATCTCCCGAAAATCCGAGCGGATAGCGATGAGACCCCATCCCCGCGTATCTCGACAAAATTACGCTGTTGTTGCCGTCGCGGTTGATATCGAGCATATGATAGTGATTGAGCAGCCACAGCGGATCAAGCCCCTTCATCTTGGACTTCGTGCCTTGCTGCCAATCTATCCACCAAAAATCCACTCCCATTTTTTCGTATGGATGATGCAAAATGTCGAAATACGCATTGCGGAATTTCTCGTCGGTGAGATCGAACTCTATAGTGCGTTTGGTTTGCGGATCGACGCCGCAAGCGCGCGCCATATCGGGATACTGCTGTTCAAAATATCTCACGCCGTCGCGCGGATGCAAATTCATTGTTACGGCAAGATTTCTGCCTTTGAGATTTTGCAAAAAGCCTTCGGGATCGGGGAACAATTCCTTTTCAAACGTGTAGCCTGTCCACCCTGCGCCTTGAAAAGACTTGTAGTCTGCGTCTTTGGGAACGTTTGTTACGATGTGCCAGTCCATGTCTATCGTGGCAACCGTAAGCGGAACGTTTTTGTCCTCGAATTCGTCCATAAGGGCAAGATATTCCTTATCGGTGTAGGCATGATAGCGTGACCACCAGTTGCCAAGCGCGTACTTCGGCAAAAGCGGAGTGAATCCCGAAAGCGAATAGAACTCTTTGAGTCCGCCGAGATAATCGTCTTTGAAAGCAAACAAATACTTGTCTACGCAAGACGTCGGACGAGGGGAAACACTGCCGTCTACGTTCAAAAGCACGGACGACGAGTCGTCGATTTCGCTAACGCCGTTGGTTGCAAAAATGCCTTTTCTGATATGAGCGAGGCAAAAATGGTCTTTCTTTTCTCTCTTGCCCTTCCATCCGCCCAGCACTCCGAAAGTGCCGTCAAGCGTCCTTGCCGTACCGCCGAGGTTAAATGCGTTTGAAGGAGTCGCGCTCTCTCCGTCCTTGAAAGTTACGGACGAAGCAAGCGTTTTCGTGTTGACGGTAAAAGCGCAAGTTTGCGTTTCAATCGACATTTCATCACCGTTTTTTGCATGTTTAAACTGCGGATTTGCGTAATTTCTGCAAAAAGCAAACTGGGTGCGTTTGTCGGTAAAACTGCCCTTTTCTATACGCAACGTTCTGTCCGAAAGCACGCTTATGCGCACGTCGCCGACGATAATCGTGTTCTCTTTTTTGCATGGAGCAAGCTCTTGAGAAAATCTCATTTATCCCTCCGACATCGAGTTATTTTTTTATAGAATAATAATAGCAACCAAACGTGCGCGTGTCAATAGCAAGCACGAGTGAAAGAGCGTGCGCATACAATAAAATATGTGCGGAATTATCGGATACGTCGGTGAACGACAATCGGCAAAAGACGTTGTGATAGACGGGCTTAAAGCCCTTGAATATCGCGGATACGACAGCGCCGGCATTGCCCTTGCGACGGACAAAAAAATCAAGATATTCAAGACGACGGGACGGGTAAAAGGGCTTGAAATCAAAGTGCCGGATATAAATGCCGGCGTTGGCATCGGGCATACGAGATGGGCAACTCACGGCAAAGTGTGCGAGGAAAACGCGCATCCGCACTTGTCCTTTGACGGCAAAATCGCAATCGTGCATAACGGCGTGATAAGCAACGCTCGAAGTTTGAAAGCGGAGCTCGTCGAAAAAGGCATACCGTTTTCGTCGTCCACCGACAGCGAAATCATCGCGCATCTGCTTGCCCTCGAAGATTGCGATATGGAAAAGGCAATTGAAAACGTCGGCAAAAAATTGGAAGGCGCGACAACTTTTCTTGCAATAAAAGCAGGCGAAGAAGCAATTTATATGCGGCGTTGCGGCGCGTCCCTTGCCGTAGGGCTGGGTGAAGACGAAAACTTTGTTGCAAGCGACACCCTCGCACTTGGCAAATACACGCAAACCGTCGTAATTTTGAGCGACGGCGAATGTGCGAAAATAACGCCCTATTCGACAAGATTTTTCAAGGACGGCAAAACCGTTGTCAAAAAGCCCATAAAAATCAACCGCACCGCTCCCAAAGAGTGTTCTTGTCATATGCGCTCGGAAATAGACGAAATTCCGCGTGCGCTTTTAAGGACTTTCAAACAAATATCGCAAGGGGTGAACGACAGCGTTCTCGAAACGTTGAAAAACGCCGACAAAATTATATTTTGCGGATGCGGCACGGCATACCACGCAGGGCTTTACGGCAAAGCCGTTTTCGAGCGAATACTGAATATTCCTTGCGAGTGCGTTGTTGCAAGCGAATTTGACGAGGTGCGTTTTTGCAGTGAAAAAGTCGCAGGGGTTTTCATAACGCAAAGCGGAGAAACCGCAGACACTTTGCTTGCGCTCAAACGATGTAAAGCGCAAGGCGGCAAAACCGTTGCTCTCACTAACGTCGAGGCAAGCAGCATAACTTTCGAGGCGGACGAAACTTTGTATTTGGGCGCAGGCACGGAAGTTGCGGTTGCCGCAACCAAGTCTTACGTGTGCCAATTGCTCGCACTTTATATTTTGGCAAAAGCGTGCAACGGCCAACGCGTATCAAAAGGCGAAATAACGCGCGTTGCAAATTGCGCGAGAGATATATGCGCCGTATCTCTTTACGAGGACAAAATCAAAAAAGCAAAGCTGTTTTTCATCGGCAAAGGCATAGACTTCATAACGGCACAAGAAGGCTCGCTCAAATTTAAGGAAATCACCTACAAAATGACCGACGCATATCAGGCAGGCGAACTCAAACACGGCACCATCGCACTTGTGGACGGCAAAAGCGTCGTCATAGTCGTTGCGACAAACGGCAAGGACAAGGAACGAATCGAGGCAAGCGTAAGCGAACTGAAATCGCGCGGAGCATACGTAATCGCAATCGAAAGCATAGGCGAAACGGGCGCAAACAAAACCTACGAGCTGCCTCGAATAAGTGACGATTTATTGTTGCCTGTTTTGTCGGTTATTCCTTTGCAATCGCTTGCGCTTACTGCGTCTTTGTGTCTTGGGTTGGATCCCGACAAGCCGAGAAATCTTGCAAAAAGCGTCACCGTAATATAAGCAAAAACACACCTTAACAATCTATATCTCCGCAAATTAAAAAACTAACAAAAAAACGCAAAAACGGCATTTAAAATGCCGTTTTTGCATAGGTAAGCACATTGTTTTGCATTTATATCGTTAAGTTTTTATCCAGCCACGTTGCGACTTCTCTGCAATCGGCGTTCAGCAAAACGTCCGCTTGAGAATCGAAATACGTGCTTGATTTGTTTATCACCGCAGTGACGTTTCCGCAAAAGTATCCCACTAGTCCCGCCGCAGGATATACCACAAGCGAAGTGCCGACGACGATGAGCATATCCGCCCTTTGAATCGCGCGTATCGCTCCGCGCAATACGTCTTCGTCAAGATTTTCACCGTACAGCACCACTTCGGGTTTTATTATCCCTCCGCACTCGTCGCAATGCGGTACGCCCTCTTTTGACAAAATATAATCTAGGTCAAAAAACTTGCGGCATCTCTCACACCGATTGCGCCATATAGAGCCGTGCAATTCAAACACCTTTTTGCTGCCTGCCGCTTGGTGCAAGCCGTCTATGTTCTGTGTGACGATACCCTCTATTTTCCCCGACCGTTCAAGCCGTGCAAGAAGAGCGTGCATTGCGTTCGGCTTTGCGTCGGGATAAACCATTTTGCTTTTGTAAAAGTCGTAAAACTCTTTTGGATGCATCATGAAAAAGTCGTGCGAGATGACCGTTTCGGCAGGATATTTTCCAAAGGACGTGGCATACAAGCCGTGCGCACTGCGAAAGTCGGGAATACCGCTTGGCACGGATGCGCCCGCACCCGTCAGTACGACGATGCGATGTGAGTTTTCTATCGCCGTTTTCAACTTGCTTAGTGCTTTCAAATTGCCGTTTTCCATTTCGTTTGTCATATGAGCCTTCCTTTTATCCGCACAAGAATTATATCACTTGAAAAACGCTGTTACAAGTGGTATAATCTCATAAAATACGAGGTGAGTTATGTTCAACAAAGACATGTACGCGCTTGGCAGCAAGCGTTCGTCCATAAGAGAATTGTTCGAGTACGGCAAAAAACGCGCAAATGAAGTCGGAGCGGAAAACGTTTTTGACTTTTCTCTCGGAAATCCGAACGTTCCCGCGCCCGATTGCGTAAAAGACGCTCTTGTCGAGCTTGCAAACTCTTGCGAAACCCTTCACGGCTACACTTCGGCGCAAGGCGACGTTGCCGTCAGAGAAGCGGTTGCAAAGAATATTTCTCGCCGTTTCGGCGTAGACGTCGGCAAAGATTTGATATATATGACTTGCGGCGCGGCGGCGTCCCTTTGCATAACTCTACGTGCGCTCAACGAAAATAACAACGAATTCGTCGTACTTGCGCCGTACTTCCCCGAATACAAAGTTTTCATCGAATCGGTAGGCGGGAAAACCGTGATTGCGGATTATGACGAAAAGGACTTCACCCCCGACATTTCGGCTCTCGAACAAGCAATCGGCAAAAACACGGCGGCAGTCATCGTCAACTCCCCCAACAATCCAAGCGGCGTCGTGTATTCAAAAGATACGATTGAAAAAATCGCCGCCGTTTTAACGCGTAAAAGCAAAGAATTCGGACACCCGATTTTTATAATTGCGGACGAACCGTACCGCGAACTTGCCTACGATGTCGAAGTGCCGTATATCATGAATTTTTACGGCGATACGATTGTCTGTTACAGCTATTCCAAGTCCTTGTCTTTGCCGGGCGAACGCATAGGCTATATTGCGGTATCCCCGAAAGCCGACGATGCGAAGAACCTATATCTTGCCATATGCGGAGCAGGACGCGCACTCGGCTACGTATGCGCTCCGTCCACCTATCAAAAAGTCATCGAAAAGTGCGTGGACGCCTTGCCGAACCTAAACGCTTATCGTCAAAACCGCGACTTGCTTTTCAACTCGCTTACGAAAATCGGCTACGATTGCGTACGTCCCGACGGTGCGTTTTATCTCTTCGTCAAGGCTCTCGAAGACGATGCGAACGCTTTTGCAGACAAGGCAAAACAGCTTGGATTGCTTCTCGTCCCCGGCGACGATTTCGGCGCGAAAGGCTACGTGCGTATTGCGTATTGCGTAAGCTACGATATGATAAAACGCTCCGTTCCCGCATTTGAAAAGCTGTTTGAACAATACGAATCGAACAAACGATAACACCACATATTTTTACAACATAAACATTTTATACATGCAAAAACGGCGCATTAAGTGCCGTTTTCGTTATTTTTCGTTTGTTTTGACAAGCCGATTAAAACGTTTTGCCTTGTCGCAAATAGTCGCAAAGCAAGTTCCAAGCAAACACGTCGTCGCCCAAGCTGTCTATCACCGTCAGGTGATGATAATCGGACGTGTACGTGTCCGTGACGACGTAATAGGTCTTTGTGGAGTTGTAGAGCACGCTGTCTTTCACGCCGTTGCCGTACGTGCTGTACGCAACGTGATATTCCTTGTTTGTGGAATGGATAAACTTGTTGTTGATTTCCGTGCCGTTGAGCGAGCAAAGTACGATTTTGTTTTCAAACGGCAAGAGCGTTTGCACTTGCGACACCGTTACGTTTCCTTTGGAAAGCGAATAGGGCGAGCGCGTTTTTATATAGCCGCCGCCAAGAACGATATCGTATTTATTTCCCCACTTTTCAACGCCTTTTTCGCAGTAGATTTGCGCCACTTTGTCTGCGATTACGCTGCTCGACGCATACGAGGAAAGACGCGCGACCACCTCGTCGGGATTGCCGATTTCGTCCTTGTATTTGGCAACGAGGTTCTCGATTATCGAATCGCTTTTGCACGAGGAATAGACGGTGTTATACACGACGCCTTGATTTCTTGCGGTATGCTTTTGATTTGCAAAATTCAGGCGTATTTCCGCCTTGCTTATGCCCTTGTTGTAGCCGCCGCCCTGAATGTGATACACGCCGTAATCGTCAGCATACGAATAGGCTTGATGGGTATGTCCCTCAAAAACTATGTCG
>OKWJ01002239.1_pt1 | contig 10555 bp, 10 predicted proteins | sample 1607121 | NCBI WGS metagenome assembly OKWJ01 (sample SAMN04414080, study PRJEB24778) | human gut metagenome | material: faecal | host: Homo sapiens | reverse complement strand
AAACAAGAAAAACGCTTCTGGAGTGCTGACCAAAAGCGTTTTGTCTACAGTCTGAGACCGTATGGTGAAACACCATACGGTCTTTTTGTATAGAGGTCACATTACTGAGATCATGCGACATACAGATACATGAAGATAAAGTGGCAGATGCTTCCACCCATGACAAACAAATGGAACACTTCGTGGGAGCCGAAGGATTTATGCTTCGAGTTGAAGATCGGAAGCTTCAATGCATAGATCACTCCGCCGACAGTATAAATGATACCTCCTGCCAGCAGCCACAGAAATGCGGGTGTAGACAGCGTGTTTAACAGAGGACCGAAGACCAGCACGCATACCCAGCCCATGGCGATGTAAATAATGGAAGAAAACCATTTGGGACAGGTGATCCAGAAGGCTTTTATCAGCATACCGACAGCAGCGATTCCCCACACGAGGGCAAGCAGGGTATACCCCAGTTTTCCACCCAGTACGATCAGACATACCGGAGTATAGGATCCGGCGATCAGTACGAAGATCATCATATGGTCTAATTTGCGGAAGATGCGGAGGCTTCTTCCGGTGAGGTCTACGGAATGATAAGTGGCACTGGCGCCGTACAACAGGATCATACTTCCCATGAAGATCGCCATCGCCAGAAGATTCTCCTGACCGGACTGAATCCCCGCTTTTATCAACAGAGGTACAGCTGCGAAGACTGCCATCATCATGGCGATGAAATGTGTAATGGCACTGCCGGGTTCTCTTATTGTGATCTGCATAAAAACTCCTCCTTTTCCTGCGGTGTGGGCCGCCTGCGAATCTGATATATTCAGGATTATTTTATCCTGTGATCTTAACTACTATTCTAAAAACATCAAGATGTATTATCAAAAACAATCACAAGTAGTTTTCAAAACTACGTCTTGCAAAGCAAATGGTAGCGCAGAAAATGAGAAAAGTCAATATGGATCCTGTATTTTGGGAAAAAAGTATCAATCTTCCTCGATGATCTGAATTTCCAGATAATCAAAATCGATGGCTTCGATGAAACTGTCCCGGGTAAAGCGGGTCTTATTATAACGCTTGAAATCCGAAATATTTATATCCAGCCAGATGGGGGTGGCGAGGTCGAACTTATGACAGACCTCGTTCAGAGTATGGAAGACCTTATGCGTACGGGTGTCGGCACTGCCATCTTCCAGGCAGATATCCTTCAGAATTATGATTGCTTTTAATGATTTTTGCCCACATACGAAACATAAGAGATCTCCTTGCATATTATTTTAGTACGGATTATTCCTCATTATAATACAATAAAAGTGCCTAATCAATCTTAAAAAATAATAAAGGTTTTGTTAAAATTATACATTTTTGACAGAAGATATGGTATAATTATGTTAATTGAGTAGTGGGGAATCATGTTTTTATGCAATGACAGAGAAGATTGAGAGGTAATATGGAGTTTAAAGTAGAGAACGGGGACGGAATCGACAGCTGGAAGGAGGTTACGCTGGTATATAGTGCGGCACTGCGTCAGATGGAGACGAAGATGCAGATTCTGAACGATGAATTTCAGCATGTACACCAGTATAATCCTATTGAACATATCAAGGCGCGGATTAAGACTCCGGAGAGCATTGTCAAAAAGCTGAAGCGTTACGGGCAGGAATCCACCATAGACAATATGGTAAAATACATAAACGATATCGCAGGTATCCGTATCATCTGTTCATTCACTTCCGATATCTATCGTATCGCAGATATGATCCGGGATCAGAAGGATATCCGGGTGATCGCAGTGAAGGATTACATCACCTATCCCAAGGCAAGCGGTTACAAAAGCTACCACATGATCGTCAGTATTCCGGTGTACCTGTCGGATCGCACGGTGGATACGAAAGTAGAGATTCAGATCCGTACGGTAGCCATGGATTTCTGGGCGAGCCTGGAGCACAAGATTCATTATAAGTTCGAAGGCGATGCGCCGGAGAACATTAAGAATGAACTGGTGGAATGTGCGCGGATGGTATCCGATCTGGATGCACGGATGCTGTCTCTGAATGAAGAGATTTTAACAATCAGCAAAAAGCAGGAAGAAGAAAAAAGACAGAACGCATGAGCATCTAAAAGAGCTTTCCTAATCGGGAAGGCTTTTTTAGATAAACTCCCATAGAATGAGGAGTGCCCAGACACCTCTCGGCGCCTGGGCTATTATGAAAAAATTTATCTTATATGCTTTGTTATCCGGAAGCCTTATCTCTTCCTTGACTGTATTTAAAGTATACCAACCAACTATGAACAAAATATGAACACAATGTGAAAGCTTGGTGAATTTTACGAAAAAGCACAGAAAGCCAAAAAGAAACTGTACAAATTGCATAAAAATGTGCAGGTGTAAGAAATACAGTATTCATGGGGTTTTGGTTGTAACCGGAGAATAAACATGATAAAATAGGAGCAGTTGAAAAGGAAAACAGTTCACATGAGGGACAAAATATGTTTGGAGGAAGATGGATGGATACTTTTATGGATAAACTTGCACAAAAGTTGAATGCGCAGGAAATGATCAGAGCCAATTCCGCAGCGGATGCCGAAGAGATGGATCAACTGAAGAGTCAGCTGCGCGAATACGATGAATGCCTGGCACAGATGCAGCAAGTCAATAAAGAATTAAAGGCAATCAACCACGAGATGGAGAAGCTGATGTCCGAGACCATCGCTCCGGAAGTGAAGAAGTTATCCGAAGAGAGCGTAGCTGCTATTGAGAAGCTTCAGCAGGAGAATACGGACAAGCTGGAAGAACTGGGACAGCGCTACACTGCCAAGCTGGAGGAACTTAAGCAGAGCACCGAGGCACTGGATGAACTGCAGAAGCATTTGGATGAGAAGTTAAATGCTACCGAGGAAAATGTGCACAAGGAATGCGTAAAGGTATATCGCAATGTACAGGCTGCCGTAGTGGAAGAGAACGAGAAACAGACCGAGGCGATCGCTAAGAAGGTTAAGTCCTGCCTTGGAGGCAGACTGAACGGTGTGCTGGGAGTATCGATCGCTGCACTGTTGGTGGCTGCGGCAGATATTGTCCTGCATGTATTGAGTATTCTTCATATCTTCTAGGAAATACGGAAACGAGGTTAGCTATGAGCAAGGAACTTTGGAAGCCGGGGAATATGTTATATCCGCTCCCGGTGGTCATGGTGAGTCTGGCAGACGCAGAGGGGCATCCCAACATTATTACATTGGCATGGGTCGGAACGGTGTGCACCAATCCACCGATGGTATCCATCTCCGTGCGACCGGAGAGATACTCTTATCCGATCTTAAAGGAAACCGGGGAATTTGTCATTAATCTGACTACGAAGGACCTGACCTTTGCGACGGATTACTGTGGTGTCAAGAGCGGCCGCGATGTGGACAAATTCAAAGAGATGGGACTTACGGCAATTCCGGCATCTGTCGTGAAGGCACCGATGATCGGGGAGAGTCCGGTGAATATCGAGTGCAAGGTCCGCGAGATTAAGCCGCTTGGATCCCATGATATGTTTTTGGCGGATGTTGTGGCAGTGCATGCCGATGAAAAATATATGGACGAGAAGCATAAGTTCCACCTGGAGCAGGCAGAACCCATCATTTATTCCCACGGCACCTATTTCGCCTGCGGGGAACAGCTGGGGACTTTCGGTTACAGCGTGAAAAAACGGTAAAGAAATGGGAAAAAAGCGCTTGACGTTTTTCTCACGGTTCGGTATCATAATAAAAAACACAATACTGACATTACTATATACTACAAAGAAGTAGCATCAGACGGGAGTCTGATGCTTTTTTTGTTCTTTTATCAGGAAAGTCCGGGTGAAGCATATGACACAGTTAGACAAAAATATTGCATTTAATTTAAAGAGGATCCGCAAATCCAAAAATATGAGTCTGGATATGCTGGCGGAGCGCACCGGGGTAAGCAAGAGTATGCTGGGGCAGATTGAAAGAGGAGAGTCGAATCCTACGGTATCCACCATCGGCAAGATCGTGGATGGATTAATGGTATCCTTCGAGCAGCTGATCTACGACAGACAGGAATTCATGGTAATGCCTTCTTTAGAGGAGGCACCGGTTTTCCGGGCAAAGGAAGGCGAGTACCGGATCTATGTGATGCTGCCCTACGATGCGGGCAGGAACTTTGAAATCTATCAGGGAGAAGTGGCGCCGGGTGCACAGATGGAGAGCGAATCCCACGGGGAAAATACCTGGGAATACCTGACTGTGGTATCCGGGGAAGTGGAACTGTATCTGGAAGATAAGAACTTCTGTGTGAAGACAGGAAGCTCCCTCTATTTTGCCAGTGACAGAAGACATGTCTACCGTAATGTCGGTGGTGAAAAAGCGGTAGTTACGATGCTCGTTACCACACAGCGGTAGATTATAGAAAACGCCCTCTTTTGATGGCATCTTTGCCGTATTTTGCACGGATATCGTCCAGAGCGGCGTCCAGCTTCTGCTGCTTCTCGGAGCGGGGCGCGGCAAAGTCAAAGAGACTCAACTGGATCGGTTCGTCCTCCGGCACCAGCTTCGAAGTCCGGACGCCTAAGAGCCGTATGGGAGAGGAATCCCACAGTTCGTCAAAAAGTGCACAGGCATCCTCGTACAGGAGATTCACTGAAGCCGTGGGAGTATCCAGAGGCATCTGGTGGGATACATTCCGGAAATCGCTGTAGCGGATCTCTGTACAGATTTGTCCCGCCAGCTGGTGGGAAGCACGTAAGCGCCTGCCTACGGATTCGCACAGGGACAGCAGTACCTTGCAGGCATCCTCCCGCGTCAGGGCATCACAGCTTAATGTAGTGGAGTTGCCGATACCTTTTGCCCGGGAAGGCTCTGTGACTACCGTGGATTCATCGATGCCGTTGGCATATTGCCACAGACTGCGGCCGTGGCTTTTTAAATGTGCTTCTAAGATGGCAGGATCGGTATGCGCCAGATCCCCGATGGTGAGAATGCCCAGCTTACGAAGGGTCTCCGCACTGGAACGCCCACAGGTGAACAGGGTAGAGACGGGCAGAGGCCACATTTTCTGCGCAATTTCACTATGATACAGCGTGTGTGTTTTATCGGGCTTCTGAAAATCAGACGCCATTTTCGCAAGGACCTTTCGGTCCGAGATTCCCACATTTACTGTGAACTTGAATTTTTCGAAGACAGAATGCCGGATGTAGGCAGCGGCCTCACAAGGAGAGGCGTAATTTGCCGCAATGGGAGTATAGTCCATATAGCATTCATCTATGCTGACTTGCTCGATGTCCGGGCAGATATTCGACAGGTGTTCCATGAGCAGCTGGCTTTTTGTGCGGTACATATTGTGGTCCGGAGATGCCATTACGAGATGGGGACACTTGCGCAGGGCATTCACGACCGGTTCGCCGGTAGTGATACCGTAGGCCTTGGCGGGGATGGATTTTGCCAGTACCACACCATGCCTGGTAGCAGTGTCGCCGCCAACGATGGCCGGAATCGTGCGCAGATCTACCGGATCTCCATGCTCAAGCCTGTGCAGGGCGGTCCAGCTTAAAAAGGCGGAATTCACATCAATATGAAAAATGATCGCATCCTGCATGGGAGACTCCTTTCCAAAATATCAGTAAACATCTTAAGTATAGCATACATCAGTCGGAAAGGAAATAGAAAAACCGAACATACATTCTTTCTTTACAAGGTATAGAAATGCTGATAGAATCAATATGTTACAAAGTTATTACAGTAAGAAAGGTATATAGGAAGTCCGGTTGGGACATACTGTATACTGTTGATAGATACCATAGATCGAGAAGGAATTCATGAAGAAACTGACATCTTACTCTAAAAGAGTAAAATATACATATGTGAAAACGACGCTTGCCACACTTTTTGTGAGCCTGTTTTTCCTGAAAGGGTACGCAGCGTTTGAAAAGACCGGAGAGAATTATTTCCATGTATTCTTGAACGGCAACGAGATCGGAACGGTCGGAGAGGCCGACAGAGCAGAACAGCTTTTACAGGAAGCCAGGAGAAATATAGCATCCGGAAGCGATGACATTCTGTTTATGGATGCAGATCTGACAATGGTCGGTGAGGAAGTGCTGTGGGGCACGTTGGACAATGAGGACAGCATGCTGGCAGCCATGGAACGGGAGCTGGAGAACAGCATCCGTGAGACTTCCCACAGATCCTACACCATGAAAGTAAATGAATATATGGTCAACCTTGCCAGCGTGGAAGAGGTTACTTCCCTGCTGCAGGCAGCGGTGGACAAATACGACACCGAAGATAAATTCAGTGTGGAACTGACCCACGACGCGCAGAAAGAATTCAATGTGCTGACCACCGAGGTGGTAAATAAGCAGGAATTGACAGCGCAGGAAGAGCAGAAGGCAGAAGCTATCTATGCGGGAGGCGTACAGATCGCACTGAATCAGGCAGGTGCCCAGGCAGAGGAACAGGGCGAAAAAGATTTCGGAGATTATGATCTGGGTCTGATGACCATGGATTTTGCGGAAAAGGTAGAGATTGTAGAGACCTATCTGCCGGAAAGCATGCTGACACCGTTAGACCAGGCCATCGAAGATGTGATCAAGGATCAGGAGACTCCCGGAGAATACGAAGTTGTCAGCGGAGATACCCTGTCTGAGATCTCTATCAAAGTCAATATTCCCATTGACCAGATCATTGCCATGAACAGTGAGACGCTGACGGATGAGAATTCCACGATCCGTGTGGGAGACAAGCTGATCATTACCGTGCCGGAGCCCGAGCTGTCCGTGGAGCGCATGGAACAGAATTACTACGAAGAAATTTACGATGCAGATGTAATCTATGTGGATAACGATTCCTGGTATACGACACAGACCAAGATCTTACAGCAGCCGTCCGCGGGCTTCCGCCGCGTGGTGGCAGACGTATCCTATCTGAATGACAGAGAGGTGACCAGGGATATTCTGAAGGAAGAGGTTGTTATGGAGGCGGTTCCGAAGATCGTAGAACGGGGAACCAAGATTCCTCCCACCTATATCAAGCCGATCTCCGGCGGACGTCAGTCGTCCGGATTCGGACGCAGAAAGTCGCCTACCAAGGGTGCCAGCAGCTATCATAAGGGAGTAGACTGGTCGGTTCCTACCGGAACTGCGGTATTTGCATCCTGCGGCGGAACCGTTGTGAAAGCCGGATGGGGAAGCGGATACGGTTATTGTGTCTACATTAACCATGAGGACGGCAGACAGACCAGATACGGTCATTTGAGCAAGGTACTGGTCAAGGCAGGGCAGACGGTAAAACAGGGAGAACGTATCGCACTCAGCGGAAATACCGGTATCAGTACGGGACCTCATCTTCATTTTGAGATTCTGATTAACGGCAGCCAGGTGAACCCGCTCAAGTACCTGAATTAGGGTGTTGTATTTACAAATCCCCCAAAATGTGGTATAAGTGCTTAAGAAGGTTTTTTGATCTGAGAATAACAGAGGTAAGAAACAATGGAACAATACGCAATCAAAGGCGGTAATCCATTAGTCGGAGAAGTGGAAATAGGAGGTGCTAAAAATGCGGCACTTCCTATTCTTGCTGCTTCCGTAATGACGGATGAGACTGTTTATATAGAAAATATGCCGGATGTAAGAGACACGAACGTACTTTTGTGCGCTATGGAGAACATTGGGGTGATCGTAAAGCGTACCGATCGTCATAAGGTGACTCTCAACGCATCCAATATCAGTGAACTTGTAGTAGAAGATGAAAATATCAAGAAGATCAGAGCGTCCTATTATCTGATCGGTGCTCTGCTTGGCAAATACAAGCATGCGGAAGTGGCACTTCCCGGCGGATGTGATATCGGCTGTCGTGCCATTGACCAGCACATCAAGGGATTCCGTGCCCTGGGTGCGGAGGTGAAGATTGAGCATGGACTGATCAAGACCCATGCGGAGCATCTTCGCGGCAGCCATATCTATATGGATGTGGTCAGCGTTGGTGCTACCATCAATATCATGATGGCCGCTGTAATGGCAGAAGGCACCACCATTATCGAGAATTCAGCGAAGGAACCCCATGTGGTAGATCTGGCGAACTTTTTGAACAGTATGGGAGCCAACATCAAGGGCGCCGGTACGGATGTGATCCGTATCAAAGGTGTGTCCCATCTGCACGGTACCGAGTATGCCGTGATCCCTGACCAGATCGAGGCGGGCACATTTATGTTCGCGGCAGCGGTGACCAAGGGCGATGTAACGGTGAAAAATGTGATTCCCAAGCATCTGGAGTCCATTACGGCGAAGCTGCTGGAGATCGGCTGTGAAGTAGAGGAGGCGGATGACTGTATCCGCGTGGTGGCATCCAAGCCTCTGCAGCATACCCAGGTGAAGACTCTGCCCTATCCGGGATTCCCCACAGATATGCAGCCGCAGATCACCGTGGCACTGGGATTGTCCAAGGGGACCAGCATCGTGACTGAGAGTATTTTCGAGAACCGGTTCAAATATGTAGATGAACTGACCCGTATGGGAGCCAATATCAAAGTAGAGGGCAATACTGCCATCATTGACGGTGTATCCAGATATACCGGAGCGAATATTTCCGCACCGGATCTGCGGGCAGGTGCTGCACTGGTACTGGCAGCAATGTCTGCGGAAGGTTTTTCCACAGTGGATGATATCCGTTATATCGAGAGAGGCTACGAAGACTTCCATCTGAAATTACAGGGACTGGGAGCGCAGATCGAGTTGGTCGAAACCGAGAGAGATTTACAGAAGTTCAAATTAAAGATCGGTTGATCCTGTCGGGATCGCTGATGCTACAACTGAACGAGTGCTACAACTGAGAAAAAATGTCTGTTGACAAATAGGGCATCTCATAGTAAGCTAGCCTACGTAGAAAAGTTCATATAGACTTTCCCTTATTCAGAGTGGTGGAGATACATAGGATCGATGAAGCCACGGCAACCCCGCAGAATGCGGAAGGTGCCCACCTGAGCGAGCAATTGTCGAACAATAAGAGGATTTGATCAATCGTTAAATCAGTCCGCTTAGTAAAGCGGACTTTTTTGTATCATTCAGAACCATGAAATAGTCTCAATGAGCAAAAGGAAAGCATCGAAGATGCGATTTTGCAAATGAAGATATGAATGATAGGACTTTAGTAACTTATACACTAGACCCTCTTCCCATAGGGAAGCAGAATGGAGGACAAATGGAAAAACGTTTATTTACATCGGAGTCTGTAACCGAAGGACATCCCGATAAAATCTGTGATGCTGTATCCGATGCGGTGCTGGATGCACTGATGGAGCAGGACCCGTTCAGCCGTGTAGCATGTGAGACCTGCACCAACACCGGCTTCGTACTGGTAATGGGTGAGATCACCACCAAGGCTAACATTGATATTCCCGCTATCGTTCGCAAGACTGTGACCGAGATCGGTTACGACTCTTCCGAGAAGGGATTCGATGGCAATACCTGTGCCGTTATGGTGTCTCTGGACAAGCAATCCGCCGATATTGCTATGGGCGTAGACAAGGCACTGGAAGCAAGAGAGAGCCATATGACTGACGAGCAGCTGGATGCGATCGGTGCAGGAGACCAGGGCATGATGTTCGGTTTCGCTACCGATGAGACTCCGGAATATATGCCGTATCCCATCTCCCTGGCACACAAGCTGACCAGACAGCTGACCAAGGTGCGTAAGGACGGAACATTATCTTATTTAAGACCCGACGGCAAGAGCCAGGTATCCGTAGAATATGATGAGAATGGCAAGCCTGTCCGTCTGGAAGCTGTCGTTCTGTCTACCCAGCATGACGAGCATGTATCTCAGGAACAGATTCATGAGGATATCAAGAAATATGTATTTGATCCCGTTCTGCCCGCAGACATGATCGATGCAGACACCAAGTTCTTCATCAATCCTACCGGACGTTTCGTGATCGGCGGACCTAACGGTGACAGCGGACTGACCGGTCGTAAGATCATCGTAGACACCTACGGCGGATATGCACGTCACGGCGGCGGAGCTTTCTCCGGCAAGGACTGCACCAAGGTGGACAGAAGTGCCGCTTACGCCGCTCGTTATGTTGCAAAGAATATCGTAGCGGCCGGACTGGCTGAGAAGTGTGAAATTCAGCTGTCTTACGCTATCGGTGTAGCACAGCCTACCTCCATCATGGTAGATACTTTCGGCACCGGCAAACTGCACGATGACAAGCTGGTAGAGATCATCCGTGAGAATTTCGACTTAAGACCCGCAGGCATTATCAAGATGCTGGATCTGCGCAGACCTATCTACAAGCAGACCTCTTCCTACGGTCATTTCGGACGTACCGATGTGGATCTGCCCTGGGAGAAACTGGACAAGGTGGATCTGTTAAAGAAGTACTTGTAAGTGGAGCGTCCTTTGCGACACATTCATGAATTGAATGCATGGCTCGTAACGTAGGGCTTCCGTAAACCACTCGGGGAGTTCTGTTTGTATTAAAAACGCCATTTTTTGCTAAAAAAATACAAAAAAATGAGATTTTGCCATGTAAAAAGCTGTTATTTTCGCTGAGCGTGCAAAATGAAGA
>OKWJ01002230.1_pt1 | contig 10622 bp, 13 predicted proteins | sample 1607121 | NCBI WGS metagenome assembly OKWJ01 (sample SAMN04414080, study PRJEB24778) | human gut metagenome | material: faecal | host: Homo sapiens | reverse complement strand
TAATATTGGTTCAATTTTTCCGGCGCTGGATGGCTATTTCCGCCCGACCCGAACAGTCCATAACAAACCGAAGTTGAGGCTGTTCATGGTAGTCCAAACTGATAAAAATAGCACCATCGTGTGAAAGCAGCCTTTGTAGCAGCTTTAGCCGGGGATACATCATGCAAAGCCACTTGTCATGGCGGCTCAGATCTTCGCCCTCTCTGCCGACAACTTCGCCCAGCCACTTCTTGATGCGCGGGTCGTTGACATTATCGTTATACACCCAACCCTCGTTGCCGGTGTTATACGGAGGATCTATAAAAACGCTGTCTTTAATACAAACAGAAAAAGCCTTCTCCGGCACATAAGCACCGAAAAAGGCATAAAAAAGGGCTTTCGAGGTTCCGCTGTGTTTTACAGCAGAGCTTCGGAAGCCCTTTTTCTGTTTATTCGATTGTCGCTGGCTGGTTCTGTGGCTTTTTGAACTTACCCCTCAAAACCGGCTGCCGGAGGAATAATTAAAAAGTGTGAAATAATTAAAAGGTTTACTCTGCCTCGATTCGCTCCAGAGCAAATTCAATGAACGGTTTCTTGTGCCTTCCAATATTGATTTCTGGGTCCTCAAGGTAAAAGCGTCCAGAACAAATTAGCCAGAAGACTTTATCAACCTTATACGGCGATACTTCAGCATCTATCGTTTTGCACCGTTCCGACATTCTGACAATTGCCTCAAAGGTTGAAACAGGTTCATGCTCTGATAGGCCAAGGGCTGAAAAGACATCCATCATGTGAACATCCGGTTTGGGATAATTAGTGAAACCCAGTTCCTTAAGTGTATCGCATGCTAACGCAAATCCAACCCCGCTTATCTTTGTGGAAATCAAAAGCGGCAACGCCATTCGTGTTGAAACATTGTAATCGAACCTGCTTACAAACTCCACAAAGTCTCTCACATCGGAAAAGTCTGAAATGAACTTTGCCGAGTCAACAACGGATTTACTCCATTTATGCCAACAGTTATAGTTGCTGTCCGCACCGCCAGCGTTAAACTCTCGACGAAGCGATTGATAGAGCTCTTCTGGAGAAATGTCTTTAATCTGTTGATAATCGAGGCCGCAGGTTAATTCCGAGATGCGTTCTTTTCGCTCGTCGAATTTTATCACCTTTGGCATACTCTGATAGTTTTGCGCAGACCGAATGAACTGAACATAGATATCCTTCAAGGATGAGAAATCTCTGCTATCGCCAAGAAAGTATTTATCCAGACAAACACCTAATGGCTTGATGTTATCAAGATACTCTCTTGCCGCACTATAAATCAATACATTTCGGTCCATCTTTTCGATACCCTTTCCTATTCGCTTGCCTCGACAATGGCTCCCATCTTAGATGTCAAGTCATGAAGGCTTTTTTCATACTGAGCCTTAGAGATGGCATTCCGTTCAAGGAACATGTCGAGCAATCGCTTTTGCCTGAGAAAAAGCAATCGATTCTTTTCCTCATATGTGAGGGTTTCCCACTCACGTTTTTCAAAATCTGTGTCCACGGCATTCTCACATCCTTGAGTCATTTGTTGAATCGTTCATCACAAAATAGCACAAGGTGCCTTACACATCCTGCTCTTTTGATTTCGCTCTGGTCTTCTTTGTGGGAGCAGGGAGCGTAAAGTCAAGAATGTATTCAAAAGTTGTGCCCATAGTGATATAGCTGCTCGGCCATCCAAAAATACCGATCTTGTTCACCAAGTTGCGTCGATCCCATATAATTGTGTTTCTAAATTCATAACCAGCAGCTCGCATGGCGTTGATGATGTTTATATGCAAAGGCACCCGTTTTCCATCAATCCATGCGTCCGTGATATTTATAAGGATATGGGCTTTCTCTTGGAAAACAGGCATCATATCCCGAAAGATCTCAGATATCTGTTTCTCAAACGAATCAGCATCGAGTATTCCTAAATCACGGGGATCTTGGCTATACTGCTCAACCTTGCCGAACTGTTCGTTTTCACGCAAGTCACCCCTGCGACTTTTATTTTTGCGCTCTCTGTTCAGTATATTAGCATAAGGTGGTGATGTAAAAGCCAGCTTAACCGTTCCCGGTGCGACACGGTTTACAATATTTCTGGCGTCATCACAAAAGGCCATTTGTTTACAATGGCAGTCAGCAGGCGGTTCCGAAACACGAGAATTTGAAAGATCAACATACTCCTGCTTTAAATCAAAACCTAATGCATTTCGATCCAGATCTTGGGCTGCGAGAAGAGTCGTTCCAGACCCGACAAAAGGATCTAATACAAGTTCACCCCTGTGGGTAAACTGTTCAATAACTCTTTTGGCCATAGCAATAGGGAATACGGCGGGATGAACTGACTTGTCCCTTATGTCCCTTGGCTCGTACATAAATTGCCATACGCCTATTTGATTCTTCATCCAATCTCTGGCTTCAATGCAAGAAAGAAACCCTTTCTTACAATCACAAAGTCGTGCGTTATCAATGCTTATGAAATCGGTAGTTGACATTGTTCAAATTCCCTGCTTTCCTTAAACCTGCTCTGCGCAAAATCAAAGAACTCCTGATTAATCTCAAACCCGATACAGCTTCTTCCAAGCCGGTCGCTTACGATCCAAGTTGTGCCTGTTCCTAAGAAAGGATCGAACACAACACCATCCTTCGGGCTTCCACACAGTACAATCTGTTCAACAAGCTGCTCAGGGAATGTGGCCGTGTGGCTTCCATTAAGCGGTTGTGTATTGATGGCCCAAACATCGCCCGGATTCTTCATGCGACCATTTGCACCGAGAATCTTTATTGCATCCAAATCAAAGAAATATTTCTTGTTCAACACGAAGTGGAATACGTGTTCATAGGTGTTGTTCAGGCGATCAGTAACACTGGCGGGAATCCTGTTCGGCTTTTGCCAGATAATATCATCACGTAACAACCAACCTCGCTCCTGCATCTCAATAGCAAAACGTGACGGGATGAGAAGAAGTTGCTTATTTTGGTATAGCTTTCCGTTCTGCTTAATTTTCGGTTGAAGCGGTTTTGTAGTAAAATACTTCTCTTTACGGTCCTTTTGGGCCTGTGTGATGTTTCCATCGTCATCTAAATACTTGCTCCAAGCACCAGCCCCTGACCCGAAGTACGTGTCACCAACATTAATAAAAATGTTAGCGGTCGGCTTAAGGTATGGACGAAGTTCATCGAAAAAATCTGCAAGCCTTGACACATAGGCTTCAGGAGTTTCTTCAGAACCTATCTCTCCTTCGCCGTTATAAACTCGTTTGGCCCAATACGGTGGTGATGTTACTAACAGATCAATTGAAGCAGGTTCTACCTGTTTTATTAACTCAAGTGTATCGCCACAGGCAATAAAATGTTTCATTCAGCTTCCTCCTTCGGAGCCTCTGCAATACGCAAGATTAGCTCGCTTTTCTCCTGATCCAAATAAATTGAGAACTTTGTCGTTCCCTTTTCGACTGGAAGGTTATTCAGAATCGATTTTGGTAAGCGGATGCGCATATCTTGCTGCAAAGCATATGTATCAAGATAAATAGGTTCTTTCGCCATGTCGGTCTCCTTTCGCCCTAAAATCAGGACTATTATAGCACAAAATCAGTCTAATATCAACCCGAACGGTCCGGATTAAGTTTGAACTTTTCTTGAATGGCACCCCTTAAACAATTATATGTTGCTGATACAAGTCGGTTTTTGCTGCAGGTCTGATCCTAAATTTCGTCCCATGGTTGTGTCCGGTACGTGCATCAAAATCAACGTAAATCGCTCCAGCTTCCACGAGATCCAAGAATCTCTCCAATGTAGGATCGACATAGGCTTCGATTTCATTATACTTGAAGCATTCATGGCCAGAGATGTATCGTGTTTCAGCTTTTACATACATAAGGTTGTTGAGTTTTGTGCTCAGCTTTTGAGAAATGTCCGCAAAAGTCCAATAGGGATTCGGATCAATATCACCTGTGCCGACCCCGTCTCTTATAAATCTGCGCCATTCTGCATGACGATCATCAATCATTCGATAGTCAAAGGAAATAAAAATACATTCAGCATCCCAGTCAACATTAACCATAAATCCTCTGTCGCTGCAAGAGGTTGCATTAATGGTCTGACGGAAACTTCTCTCGTTCATAGGATAGAGAGTACCGGCGTCTTGATGGGGCCACCCATAAAGCGGAAGAAGAATCTGCGGAACTATCCGTGCATTACGAGGCTTTGGCTCACTATGGAATAAAGTCAATAATGATCCTGTCTCGGCTCTCTGACTTTTCAATTCCCAATCTCCAAAATCGGGCAATTGAAGATTGTTTTCCGCAACATCGAGGAGGTCTTCCAGCGTGTTACCGACGCCACCGGCATTACCGGGACGTTGATTCCTGACCCAGCCCATTTCTTTGATTTCTTGTAGTCTGATTCTTAGTAATTCCAGATCGTGCTCTCTCATTGTATTACCTCCTACATGATCTTCTCGACACTGTCGAACAAGCTGTTTAATTTTCTTATAGGGATTCTTATGTGAGGTCCTCGATCATGAGGAGCCTTCTTTCTGAAATCTGAAGCTGGCTGGTCAATACACAGGTCCATTACAACAGCACCAGATGCGATTGCATCATAAATGTTTTTTGGCGAGCTCAGAATAAACGCCTCTACAAAATGAAACTCTTCATCTTTAGAATTGGCAGCCCCTCTCGTTTCGGCCAAAGCAAGTAAAACCTGTTTTATTTTTCCGTGGCCACTTGTCAAATCCCATGATGCTAAATACTCATCTTGAAAAAATAAATCGACATTCGCATCACCGTTCCCACGCAGAATAAAACCGAGGCTGTTGACCTTGTTCCCGTATATGGTGGTAAATAGTTTTCGCTTAGGTGATCCATCTCTCTGAGAAGGCTTCTCATAACTAAACCTATCAAATATTTGATTGGGTGTTAATCCTGCCGTCGATGTTTGGTGGAACAGAGTTAAAGTACTTGCCTTGTTTTTCTTTTTCCGCATTCCTTTAAGCTCATATGTGCCCAAATCAGCAAGATGCAGATTGTTTTCAGCAACGCCAAATTCACGTTCTAAAATCTGGCCGACGATTCCATCGTCCTTTCTAAACATATCCGCAGGAACACGAATAAAGCCTTTATCTCTGAGCTCCTCCATCTTCTGAATGACTTTTTCCTTAGTCCATTCCATACACTTAATCCTTTCCGACAAGAGAGATACAGCCTGCTGACACACAGCAGGTCCTTTTATGTACCTCTTATTCAGTTATCGTTCCGTCCTTGATGTGGTAACTGATACCACGCTCGTTACAGAACGCTATTACCTCCGCAGCCCTGTCATTGAAGAACTGCTTGTGTTGCGTATAAGCAGTAACTTCGGTGCTATAATTCATCCGACCAAAAATAATACGGTCAACGAATCTCACTTCCTCCAGCAACACCTGCAAGTCTTGTCTGACGATGTTGGGTGTCGGGAAGGGCTCAATGCTTACCCATGTTTTGCACCCGGCGTCGTGTAAAGACCTTAGTGCTGCAAGCCGCTTTTTCCACGGTGCAGACCCCGGCTCCATACGCTTCCGAAACGCTTCATTCGTGGTAATCAAGGTGATGCCATACTCGTTTTCTTTTGAGAACTCTGCCAGTTCACTCGGCAAAATACCCTTTGTTAAGACAGAGCACTTTATCCCAGCTTCATTGAGTTTTTTGATCGATGCCAAGCTCATCTTCTGTATTTCAGAATACTGATACATAAACGGGTCCGTTGAAAAACACAACTGCACAGATTTGATTTTTTCCTTCAGACGAGGGATTTCCTTGTCCAGCAGCTCAAGCGTGTTTGACACCAGATAGGGCTCCAGCCATTCCTCGTAGGATTTTATTTGTCCGAAACGCTTCTTCATCATGAAAGCGTAACAAGGATACTTGCAGCCATGGGCACAGCCCTGAATATGATTCATCGTATAGTCGCCATACTCTACACCGGTTTTGTAGAGCATGGTTTTTCTTTTGATGTAACCTTTAACCTTCTTCATTGGATCAGCTCCTATCCACAAAACTTATGGTGCTGCGACTTACGCTGGCACCGTGGTTTCGTTTCAGTTCATTCTTTATCTGAGGCCTGAATCCGTCGGAAGGAAAAATAGGATGGTTATCAAGTAATGCCCATACATCACTCATGGGAACATCGGGCTGCCCATTAAATGATTTCTGCAGATACTCAGCAATGTCTTTAATGTAAAAGCAAAACTCGTCGGTGTGAGTCTTTGCTACGCCTTTGCCCTCAAAGTCCAGCATAAGCTGGTTTTCTAAGCCGTGCGTATTCTTTGTAGAAGATTTGCCGCCGAACGTCTGCCATGCACACTTCTTATACAGCTGAAATCCCTTCAGATTACTTGTACAGTGAATTAAATCATATACGATGGCGTTCTTTTCATTAAAAAATGGAAAAGCAGCTATGTAGTATTGCCGGGAAGTCTTCCGACGAAGAGCTTTGATTATTTCCTCAATACGTTTTTCATAAGCCGTTTTATCACTACCATAAGGGATGAGGTTTTCCAATTCTGTCAAGTAGGTCTGCTCATACTTGTTTCGTGCCGCATCTTTCTTAACCATTTTGATAGCTCTCATGGAATCCGAAACCATGTGGTTAATGATTATTTCACACCAATTGTTGATAAATGGAAATAGTGCGTTCCAATCAATAGTCGCTTGGAACGGATCGTAAACGAGCAGATAATGTCTGCCGTTTATCATAGAGTTGCCGATCCGTTTTGCAAGCTCGTTACCATCCTCAGTAGTAATGTGGCAATGAAAATTTCTGGTTTCACCGGGCATAAGGCTCTCAAGATGCGCTGTCTTTGCTGCCGACAAATCACTAAAATACAAGTCAATTTGTTTGCCATAGTACTGTCCGGCAATCTGGCGGAGATACTTGGCAACACGGACCGGCGTACCGAATACCTGCTTTCCGTCATCGTCAACATATTCTCCACTGTTAGACATGCAATCGATAAAAACAAGCCCGGTACAGTATTGATTTAAAAGCAGTATGTGTGCCCATGCCTCGACATACTTTTCAATTAGCTCAAACTTCTTTACCGTGTGCGGATTCGCATGACCGATTATTTCTTCACTGCTGCTCACTACTTGCTTCCTCCTCCGGAATCAGATCCATGATGTCTCCGATATTGCAGTCTAATGCTTTGCAGATTTTCATTAAGACTTCCATGCTCACGGTTTCTCCCTTGGACAGTTTCGTAACGGAGGCCCAGCTGATGCCAGCCGTAGCAAGTAAATCCTTCTTTTTCATATCTTTATCTATCAGAAGCTTCCATAATTTTTTGTAACTTACTTCCATCGGGATCTCCCTTCCTATAATCTAAAAAAAGCCTTGTTCAGAGCTCGACTTAAATATTATATCACGGAAGTGTGCAAATTACAAGAGGTTTTCTCTGAAAACGCTCGAATTTCCACTGATTATGGTTGAAATTTCATCGTAGATGTGGTATAATATGTGAGTTCAAATCATTTCCGGTTAGGAGGGTGTGTCTTGTCGAAGAAGTATGATACGTTTGCGGCCTATCTTGAGGACGTGTACTATAACCAGATTTTCAGCAAAATTAAATCATACCTCTACAACAATAAAGGTCACTTAGATCTGTCAACTTCGGTTGTCCCAGACCCTTCCTATGTGGAATTGAGCGACTTTCAAATTATGGGTGTCAATTTCCATGAGTCAGATACCGACAGGATTGAATGTAAAGTTACTGTTCGTACGGAAGTCGAAATCTCTGGACGTGGCCGACGTGACTATGAAAGCGATTCTACTGAATGCTGGATCTCAATACCTTTTTCAGCAACTTTGAGAAATGGGCTCCAACAAGTCAGCATTGGATATGCATCAGAGTATTCAAGAGAACTGTTTCGGGCAGAAGATGCGCTCACTAAATACTTGGTCCCATACATCTACGCAAAAGATCTCGATAAGCATGCGGAGAGATTTCTCGAAAAATACTGTCCCCGTGCGTTAGAGGAGCCCATGCCGCTCCCCATCAAGGAGATTGTTGAAAACATGGGACTGACGGTTTATCATGCTCCACTGCCAGACGGTATCTTTGGTCGTACATATTTCAATGACGCTAATGTCGAGATTTTTACAAATAAAGCATGCACGGAAACAGCAGATCGGACTATATGCCCCGGAACCATACTTGTTAACCCCGATGTTGTTTTTATGCGAAATATCGGTTCGACAAATAATACCGTAATCCACGAGTGTGTCCATTGGGACAAGCACTATAAGTTCTTCGAGCTTCAGAAGCTCTTGAACCCTGATATCCAAGCAATCTCCTGCGCCGTTGTCGAGGATTATAAGAAGAAGTCCAACGAGCTCGAAGATGAGCTGTCTTGGATGGAGTGGCAAGCCAATGCGCTGGCTCCCAAAATTCTAATCCCCGCAAAAACCGGTAAGGCAAAGCTCTCCGAAATTCTAAACCGACTTCACAGGGCGTATCGTGGCCGTCTCCGTGACGGGTACGTCATGGAGCTTGCCATCAGTGAGTTCGCTGATTTTTTCAAGGTTTCAACGACAGCCGCAAAGATCCGTGCTGTTGAGCTCGGTTTTGAGCAAGCCGCCGGTGTTTTCAACTTTGTCGATGGTAAGAACTACCCGCCATTCTCCTTCAAAAAAGGCAGTTTGAAAAAAGGCCAAACCTTTGTCATCGACCGCAACAATGTCATAATTCAGTCCCTGCTTAACCCGGATTTATCTGAGGATATTGCGGCGAGGCGTTTTATTCACGCTGGTGGTCTACTCGTCATTAATGATCCTCAATATGTAAGTATTGTGGAGGATTCTGAACCAACCCTTACCGAATACGCCTTAGAGCATGTCGATGAGTGCTGTTTGGTATTCGACCGCACTACACGGGTCAGCACCCAATATGATGACTCTTTCTACCGCATATGCTTCCTTTGTAGAGATGCCGATTCAAAGAGTTTTGTTGAAGCCAGCTTCAATCCGAAGGAAGGCAAGAATGAAGATGTACAGAAACGTGCCCGTGAAATGGCTGCCATCGCAGCAGAAGCAAAGCGAGTCGCAGATATCCTTGCTGAGGTTCCTTCATCGTTTTGTGGGACCCTTGACTATCATATCAAACGTCGTGGGTACACCAACGAGAAGATGGAAGAACGTACAGGCATAAGCTCTCGCATGATTCAAGACTATCGAAAAAAGAAGGATTCCAACATCACCTTACAAAGCGTGCTTGCTCTTTGCATCGGACTGAATCTGCAACCGGCTTTCTCTTATGATTTAATCCTCAAGGCTGGTTTTAACATAATGACCGCCAAGGACGAGCACCTCATTTATCGGTACCTGATAGAACACCACCACATGGAAAACATCTTCATGTGGAACGAGAAGCTGCAAGATGCCGGTATTACGCAACAACTACCCAAAAACGGGAATAAAATGACTGCTCCTGAAAAATAATTCGGAAGTCGCACTTCCGGTATGAAACCCTGATATATCAAGGCTCTTATGTCTTTCAAGACATGAGGGCCTTATTTTTTTGCCTATTTTCAGGCTTTTTCGGCCACTTGAACCGGAAGTCCCACTTCCTCGTGGAAATCCGGAATCTCAATAAAATAGTACCTGTGAGTGAAAGCTCACACCCACAAGCGGTACGTCCACTGGCCCCGGACGATCCAGTGCCGCTTGATGGGACAAGTTAATACGAACAGCTGCCTACTGGATAAGGAAGCTGCAGACCGGAACGGAGAAATCTCCGTCGGGACTGTGGTTGGATTTCTATACCCATTTGCAGCTGACCATGAAGGTTTCCTCCGTTCCAAGCAAATCGAACGGAGGAAATTTTCATGCAAAACAACGACAAGAAGTACTTTATCCCGGTCAACGGGACCCCTATCGAGGTCAGCGAGGAAGTTTACAGGGCATACTACCAGCCCATCTGGAACACCCGCTACCACGCCCAAAAGAACGGCGAGTGCCGCTGCACCAAGGCCCAGCTTTGGAAGTGTGACGGTGTTTGCCCCGGCTGCCCGTTCTACGCTGCCGGTAAGAAGGTTTCCATCGACACGCCTATCGGCGGCGAGGAAGACGAGCTTACCCTTGGCGATACGCTGGCCGACGACGCCCCGTCTGCGGAGTCCATCCTTATGGACAAGGAACTGCTCGACGCTCTATACGACGAGCTGAACCGCCTTGACCCGGACGGCAGACGCATCTGCGAGCTTATCATGCAGGGCAAGACGGAGCGTGAAATCGCTGCTGACATGGGCAAACGCCAGTCGACCATCAACTACCAGAAGAACAAGGTGTTCTCCATCCTGCGTGAAGCCCTGAAGGACTTCATCTAATACCCAACAAAGGCCGCCGTGGAAGCAATTCTGCGGCGGTCAAAAATTTTTCAGATTTTTTTCGTTCAAAACACCGGTTTCCCTCCAGTGGGTACTGAGGACAGCAAAACAACACAGGTCCTCAGAAAGGAGGAACCGCCAATGAGTGAGTCCAGACCCAACAAGGCCGTCACCGATGAAGAGCTCATCGGAGTGCTTACGGCAATCAGCGTAGTGTCAAGACGTCTGGCGAGGAAGCTGATCCAGCTGAAC
>OKWJ01002225.1_pt1 | contig 10668 bp, 16 predicted proteins | sample 1607121 | NCBI WGS metagenome assembly OKWJ01 (sample SAMN04414080, study PRJEB24778) | human gut metagenome | material: faecal | host: Homo sapiens | reverse complement strand
TTATGGAGACCCTTTCCAAGATGTTGGGGCATAAGCATATCACAACGACCCAAATTTATGCAAAAATCACTCATCCGATGATCGCTCGGGAAGTCGACATGCTCAAAGAAAAGCTGGCGGACAAATTTTCGGGCGTCTGACTCCTGCTGGATCCAAGCATATTACGATAAATATCATATCAGTAAGCGGTTACTGATATAAACACCTCATACCTTCGTGCCATCTTTGCAGCAGCAACACTTAGAACAAACCGCTTATGGAAAATATGGAAGAGATACTTGAAATCGTTCGGGATATCCGTGAGGATATTTCCTATATGAAACGGCATCGTAATATGCTTTGCGGGATGCCGATTCTGGAAGTCGCCGAAGTCTGCGACCTGCTGAAGATGAGCGACCGCCAACTGCGCCGCTATCGGACGAGCGGACAACTTACGGGCTTCCGCTTCGGTCGGCGCCTTCTGTTCTCCTCCGCCGAGATCACGCAGTTCATCGAGCGTACGGAGTTGGAGTACCAGCGACGCAAACAGCTTAAAAAGGCTATCCGTAACATCTAATATCCAATATCATGTCCTCTCAATCCCCTGAAAGAACTTACTATCTGGTGGAGACCGGCACTTTTGAAAGCCTGCTCCGCACACATTTCGCACTGATCCAATCCACCTTGCTCTTCGAGCACCTGTGCAGCCAGAGCGACCGCCCGATGTTCCTCTCATCGGATAAAGTTTGCGAGGTGCTGGGGCTGGAACGCACTGCACTGGAACAACATCGGCGTAAACGCATTATCAAAGCCCGGAGTGTCAATGGACAGATGATGTACAGCGCCTACGATCTGATTGCCCTTACGGAACGTCTTCAGCATCGTAAAATCCAGCGTATGCTCTCTGCTGCCGTGCGTTTCGCTATCCGTTGAATCCGCTGCCGGCATACGGCACAGGGCATTCCTTGCATACTTCATTTTCACCTCTCTTTGTAAGGCCGTCCGTTCTGCACCGGGCGGCCTTTTGTTTCAGACATTCCAACGAAAATATTCAGATAATATCCCATGTGATCGCCGTCTGCGGGGCAAGATAGCGTCAGGGGCTTACGCCCTTTTCGGCTTTTTCGTGCGATCTCCACCCTCCGGGTCGTATCGCACGAAAAAGACCGACTGCGGGCTGCCCCTGCCGCTGAATATCCCGCCCCGAAGCCGGCTTCTCACTTTCATAGCGGGTATCCGCCGGCCGTATGTCAAACCAAAATCCATTTCGAAGATGAAGAATCAGAAATTCGAAATTGCAGTAGCGGGCTACGACTACCGCTTCAAGACCTACGCCCGGGACGGCGTGGAGGCATCGGTAAAGGTGAAATGTTTTCTCGGACAACCCGATGCCGAGTGTACAATCCTTATTCCGACGATGAACGACTACCTGCGGGAAACCGAATCCTGCCGCAGGCAGGCTGCTCGGCGATGAGAAAGGGGATCGATCAGTCGACCTTCGACGAGCTGTTGCTCGCCAATGCCGGGGACAACATAGAACGGGCCATTAAAAGCGCATCGGCCGTGTTGGAAGCGGTGCAAGAGTTCATTCCGGAGGCGGCCTTGTTCTACCGTGTTACACACGCCGCGGACAGTCTGAAAAACTATTTCGAGGAAGCCTGCACCGGTTTCCGCAGAAACGGTATCCTGTTTCTCGTCCGCAAATACACTTACCCGAAAACCTATTACGAGCTTCATTGCGATTGGTCATTCCTCCGATATGCGGACAACTACTCCTACGGCAAGGCTTTCGACAAGCAATCCGAACCGAATCGTATCGGGGTTTTCACAAAAAAGAAGATCGACGACTGGGTGGAATACCTCACGCAGGGTTTTCGGAATCTCGAACGGATCAATGCGGAGAACGAACGAAAAATAACCGGGTACCGCAACCGGTTGGAGGCGATACCCGATGTGGTTTGGCTCGACAACAAAAGCCGCGGCCATATCACGCGGCATGGGCTGACTTATACTTTCGAGATTCGGCAGACAGCTTACAGCGAACGGATTTCGCTGGATGATCGGTGTCACATGCTTGACGATTTCCTTGCACTCTCCGACAACAAACTCATACTTAAACCCTGATCGACTACAGTTATGAGTACGACGAAAGCGGCCGACTTGCAAAAAACATATTTGGGAAGGCTGGAGGGTGCAGGATTTCATCGACACTCTGGCCCCGGAGGTCGAACGGATTATGACCGGAAGAAGCTGGCGCAAGCCCTTTACCTCGAAGCAGGAACTCGCCGCGTGGTGCAGGGACAACCAGCCTTATTACAAGAAACGCATTCCGGACGTGAACAACTATTTCGCCCGATTGTATAACCTGAACTAAATACTCTACGACTATGAACCGAAATACTGTTATCGAAAATATCTGCACCGCATGCCACTGCGGCGAACGGCGCGCCGAGGAATATCTGGCCGCGGAACTTCAGAACCTGCGGGAACTGCGGGATGCCGGGGCTCTGTGCTACGGCGACCTTGAAACGGCCTGCTCAGGCTTGGGGCTGGATTTCGATTATACGGACTACTTCTGTCGGGCCTTGTCATTGAACTAACTCCTATTTACGATGAATAATCTTTGTTTCAACCGCTTCACACTGCGGACGGACGATGTGGAAACCCGCCGCAAAATCCTTCGCTGGCTGGTACTCAATTATCGCATGTATGAATACCTCCCCTCGGATGGCGAGATTCGCGGACGTTTCATCTCGCATAAGCCCTTTCCCGCCGAGGCGTTCCGGCGTCAGATCGGGAAACTGCACGGCGACAGGACGCTGTTCCTGCGGATTGTCTCTGCGGACTTATACACGCTCTATGTGGAAGGTAATGTCTACCTGCGCGGAGTGTGGTACCGAATCTTTCTTTAATCACCTGCCGCCTGCTCCGAAACGAGCGGGCGGCATTATTTCTTCAATAGCATGGCATACGAATCATCCATCCCTTTCGCGGACATCAGTGATTTCCGCGAGGCCGAGATCAACGGCATCCCGGCTCTTTTCACCATGTACCGCATCGCACCCGAAACCTTTCCCGCAGATTTTCACTCGTGCGAGGTAATGGGCGGCCGTGGCAGCGATTTTCAGTGGCTCGTTCCGCTGGCTTTGGTAAACTTCACCGGAACGTTCGTCTCCCGGCAGCCCCTTCTTCAGGCAGGACAGGCGTACGCTGAAATACGCCGGTACGGCATCTATGATGTGACGGCTTTCGACGAATGGTCTGAAAACAATAACTCTTAAACATTATGCGACGAAAATTCAAACTGAAGGTCTGTTATACCTTCCACGGGGACTTTACCCTGCGTGCGGCTTCCGGCAAGGAGGCCGCACGTCTTGTTTCCGAACAATGCGGAACGGTTCTGAACACGATTCAGACAACTCTCGGCGAAGAATCCGAGGTCGACTGGCATTTCGACAAACATCCCCGGCTTGCAATCCGGGAAGTAATCGCTCTTCCGGAGACCATCGACGGGGAGAAGCTGCCGCGCGTGCAGATCTTTCACCCCGGAAAGCGGGTCTTCTGGCGTGATCCTGCCGATGAAACGTCGGGATATTATACCGTATGTTCGGGTAATGACGACGTAGAAGAGCCCTCTGAAGATGACATCATCCTGATTTGTTCCTCGGGTTCGGAAGCCGAAGTCTTCCCGTGCGAACTACGTCCTATATCCGATAATCACTAAAGATGCTTTCAAATGAATATGCAGGAATCCAATTTCCGGCGTGCGCTGGAAATCATCACCCGGAACAACCGGATCACGGTGTCGTTCAACACACCGATCGCCGACAACCACTACCACGTCTATCCGCTTCTTATCCATGAGAGCAATGCCTCGGTTCTCAAGGAGCTGCACGAGGCGGGTTATTCACTTTCGATGACACCCAAAGGATTGTGTGTCATGAAATATTAACCTCAAACGATAAAAACATGGCATGTTACAAATTTTATCAGGACAAGAAATGTACGGTTTGGGAACGAACCTTTTTTACCGTCGAAGCCGCCAGCGAAGAGGCGGCGATACGCTGTGCAGGACAGCTCGGTAAAGGCGATCTCTATGCTGTCGAAATGCAGGAGGAAGGTATCGCCATCGACGAATCGGAAACGCTTTACGATTCGATGGAAGAGCTGTCGGTCGACGACAACGGCGATCAGCCTACGGTCGAGATTTTCGTCGGAACTCCCCGCAAAGGACGTATAATCGCCGAGAATATCACGGGCCCTCAATGGCGAACATGGTGGCGTCAGACGGATTTTGCGACGATAGAGCGCATCACCGGCCTGCGGCAGTCGGACTATGATCCCGAAAACGGGTATCAGGCTTTTATCAGTGCCTGCAAGGCGTGGTGGAGCGGACAGTCCGAAGAGGAGCAAATCCGGATATGGAAAGAGTATGCAAAATGAGTTCCTGGGATTAATCCGATCTGCATTGCGGACATCGGCCTGATGTCCGCAGAAATACAATAACTCAAACCAAGAACATTTTAATCAACGAAAACATGAATCTACACGAATATTACCGTAACCATAAGGACGCGATCAACTCGTCGATTATGGAAATTGCCTGCGATCTGGCCGTCGGACGGCTGCTGAACGCACACGATGCACCTTTCGAGACGTTCGTCGAAGCCAATGACCCTGACGATCCCGACGGTGGAACCCATTACAAGGAGGTGTTTCAGAAAGAATACGACACGTATTACGACGAGGAGTACGCCCGTGTCGCAACGCTGATGCGCTTCGACTATTGTCAGGACGACGGAGTCGCGGCTTCGCCCGAAGATATGAACACCTAAACCATATACTTATATGATCGATATTCCTTTGGCTCTGCGTCTCCCGCCGCAGGGTCAAAGGAATACGGTTTCGGATTGTGGCACAACGCTCTATTCATCCGTCGCAGCGATCCTGATTCCAGATAAAAAAATGAATAACTAAAAAACTTGACCCGATGAAAATCTTTGAAAAAATCCCAAAACGCCCGTCACTTTTGAATTACTACCTGCGGCGCAGCTTTTACTGGCCGGACACGCTGCCGGAGATTCTCGACTACTGGCAGCAGCACAATGAACTGCCGTTCCTCTACGGCGGCGATAACTGGCCGTACGATGTAATGTGCGAACGACAGCGCCGCAAGGGCGTCTATGCTTCGCAATACCTGACACCCGACCGTACGGCCCGCCAGATGGCGGCACTGGCCGTGCGATATTTCGACAATGACAGCCGTGTCGTGGACGCCTGCTGCGGCACGGGACAGCTTACGCGCGCCCTGCTTCTCGAAGGCGTGCACCCGTCGGCGATCCTCGGCTTCGATACCGATGCGGAACTGGTTGATCTTTATGCACGTTTTTATCCCGAAGCTGCCGCGCTGCGGATGCAGTTCCATGAGGTCGGCTTCCGCTGCGAGAACGTCATCGCCAACCCGCCGTTCGAGATTGCGGAGTGTGTCTCCTTCCTGCAATGGCTCTCCCGTACGCAACGCTCGGGCGATCGGGCTGTGCTGCTTCTGCCGTACGGCTTTATCGACAAACAGCGTCCCAAAGCCGTGCAGGAGACGATGCGGCACTTTATCGTCCACTACCGGACACCCATGCAGGAGCCGTTCGCACGCACGAATTGCCGTGCGGAGATTGTTGTGCTGGAACGAGTGTAGTTCATTCCGGTATAAATAAATTTTACCCGCAGAACCCTATTCGGGGTGTCTGCGGATTTTCAAGGACATATGAATATTTCGGCTATGATTTATTCATCCGATTTTAACACTTTTAGCTCAGTTAAGATGTCTCGCTTGAATTTGCTAAGAGGACGATTATTGTCTTTACTTCTATCTATTTCAGTGCCAAATATGCAGTTGAAGGCTTCTTCTTGAGAGGGCGTAAAGTCTCGAACCGTTTGAGGTAATATATCCGAGAGATATGTACTCGAATACTTTTGCGCAAATGTGTATAAATCTTTAAGTTCTAATTGAGAATGGGCATTGTAAATTTCTTCCAGATGAAAAGATTCGCATAGCTCTTTTGCAGACGGATCAATATCTTTTAATATTACCTTTAAAGATGCTGCATCACTCCCTTCATACGAAAATGTGAAATATTCTTTATTGCCGTCTGTCAAATAAGGATTCATGGTGAAGCAGAACTCCTTCGTCCCTTTACAATTACTATTGCAGATGTGACATGATGGGATCAGATTGTATAAAGACATCGCAAAAAACGGATATTTCGATTTGGGCAGATAATGGTCGAATTCGGGTCGTACGATGTTCTTGGGATTATCTACTATCAGCGTATATTGCCGATTGCAATATACACAACTGTTCCGTCCGATCAATCTCGCCAATTTATATCCGTTAGCTTTGTCTATATAAGACTCATAATCAAATACATCTATAACTTGTTTGAATTTTTTTATGCAATCTTTTTCAGTTCTGGATCTGGATCGTTCTTTTTTTCTATATGCGTTGATAAAAGGTCCGTATTGTTCGTGCGGAAAAAGATGCGATTTCAAATCCTCGCACATGCCATATAACTTTTGGGGACGGCTTATCAAAATCTCTCTTAATAAATCATCCGTTAAATATTTTTTAACACTTTTTATGGAGATGTTATCTCTGTTTATTTTCATCTGTTCCAAGAACATAGCAATATATGCCCCTTCTTGAACCGGAGATAAAAATTCCAAATGCCACATATCAATTCAAGTTCTTAATATTTGCCAATTCCTGCTTTTTTCTATGCAATTCGGCTTCTAATTCAATTATTTTCTTATTCAAACGTTCGGCAGCATCATCGTTGTAAACTTCATCGAGCATCATGGATAACTTTGTGCGTATGAGGGGTTCTCCGATTTGTCTGATAATAGCATTACATTTTTGATATTCACATGTCGAAAAAGTCGTATGAGATTCTCTTAACTCTTGAATACGCTCTATAATCTGTTGAATCAGATGTTTGGCAAATTCTCCGGTTGTCCCGTTCTCCAGAAAGAAACTTTGCCTCAGTAGGTCATGAATATTTGCACCGAACGAGTTGACGGTAATCATTTGATTTGCCTGATGTCCGTCTTTAAGATATAGAATATTACAATCCGGTATGTCCGACAAGATGAATGGAGAATGCGTTGCAAGTATAATATTGAAAGCACATTTCTTGTTCAGCCCTAATCGTTTGATGAAGTTGAGCAAATTATAAATAAAAGTTCTCTGATATTCCGGATGAAAGCATAATTCGATTTCATCCAATACGAGGTTTATATGTCTGTATGGGATTCGTCTGTTATTGCCATCTGCCTCTGGAATGGACAAGATGTTACGAATATGATATAAGAAGGTTGTCGAGGAAAAGATAAATTGCCTTTCTCCGGAACTTAATTTATTAAACGGAATCTGTTCACCGTGTGAATTTTGCAGGTATATCTGAAGACGATAAAATGGAGGAGGAAGTAGCTCTGTGATTTCGTCCGGTGTCGAGTTACCCTTTAGAGAGCCTATGTAATCCTCGATTCGATTGATTTCCGGGTTACCGCCGTTGTAGAGATATTCTATATATCTAACGGTCTGGCGTACCTTCAATGTTATGTGCGACGTATCGGTATGAATGTGACTAATTAATTTATCTATTCCATCTCTATCAGGATCCAATTTATTCAAATCCTGAATATCATATTTAACATCCTCCAAATAACTTGGATATTTATCTGAAATGGATAGTATTTTGTATGCCAAATATTTATAAGCTGCATTTACATATTCAATATTAGCCACCTCTGATGGGCTATGTAGTTGATATTCAATTTGAATGTATGTTTTTATACAAGAAAACAGAGAATGCTCGGTAGTTGTATCTACCTGAAACAATTCCTTTTGGTAACTTCCGCGACTTTTATTGAATGAATATTTTTTATTTATATAATTTTCATCATACATGGCTTTTATAGAGCCCAAATCATACCCTTCTATAAATTGGTTATTTTCTTCATCCTTATTTTGATCATATAATATCAATAAGGCTGCTAAGCGGTTGATCGTTAGGTTTAGTTCATTATTGACATTTAAGAGTCCATCATCCCGGTAAGGATTTAGTACAATGGGGGTTAAATATCCATCGTTCTTATGAAAGAGGCTTCTGAGCCAAATGGATGATTTATTGTCGATGGATTCCTCGATGTAATCTTCAAGATTATACGAGTGTAAAGAATAGTTGCATACGATCGTATAAAAGAAGTTATGTAGAATAGTGTAAATATTCTCATGGGTTATTCCCATTTCACCTATGGAACTTTCACATCTGGGCTCAACATCTAATTGCTTACCATAAGGTTTGAATCCATCTCCGAGATCAATCATAACCTCCTCATCCTTGCATTTTAAGCAACATAATTTATCATGGATAATAAAATATAATTCCGCATCTATTCCCCTTACCATATGGAGTTCCTCGGAGATATTATCCGGGCGAATATTTTTAAGCAGTTTGACGGAGAGGTTATTGATCATTCGGAATATAATTTCCAAAATAGAACTTTTCCCACTTCCGTTTTTTCCGACTATTGCCTGTATAAAGATATTCTCTCCCCAGAATTCATCGCAAAAATTGGTTTTACCGGGTTGATTGTCATTCAAGATGAAAGGATATTGTTTATTCAAAATCAGTTTATCCTCCTTTTTATCAACCTTATAAAGTGTGTTAAACAAATACCACTCAGGATTTAGAACCTTTTTGATATTCGGATAGCAATCTTTGCCAACCTTTACTGCAATAAGTGCCAAATGTAGCATAGGTGATAGGTATTTATACATTGTAATCAAATATACACAAAAGCGTTAAATTCTCCAAAAAATAACCTCTTGTCGGTTGCCATCGGGAAAGATAAGCCCGGGCCGGTCGGCCGCGCCTCCCTCTCCGGCTCCGGGACGGAAAAATCATCCTCGCCGGAGCTGCGGTATTTTTCCGTCCCTGCGCCTGCGCCGCGGGCTTATGAATATTCCCGAGGCAACCGACCCGTTCGGGATATAAAGCCTCATAACATATTATTCATTGCTTGCGCGATAAAAACAATAAAATTCGTGCGAGCATATAAACACGTGAGACACACGGTAAAAACTGTTACATGTTATGCAGACTGCGAAAGCAAATTCGAAATCGAAGAAGAGCGGTAAGGCCGCAGTTCATACGCCGGCCGTTCCCGAGGCCGTTGCGGCGCAAGCGCAAGACCCGGTTGCAGCCGAGACTCCCGACACGCAACCCGCCGAACCGCAGGCAACGGCTGCGGATACCGGAGCTACAGAACAGCCGACAGCCCATCCCGAGACGGATGTCCGGCTGCTGGACCTGAACAAGATCGTCAATTCGACCTACAATCCCCGTAAGAACTTCCGCGAGGATACGCTGCTGGAACTTGCCGAGAGCATCAAACAGTCGGGCGTACTGCAGCCTATCTGCGTGCGTCCGAAGGACGAGGGCTTCGAGATCGTCTACGGCGAGCGCCGCTATTGGGCGGCTGCGATGGCGGGCCTGCAATTCATCCCGGCCCTTATCCGGGAGTTGTCGGACGCCGAGGCCGAGGATGCCGCCATCACGGAGAACCTGCAGCGTGAGGACGTGCGGCCGCGTGAGGAGGCCGCCGCCTACAAGCGGGCTTTGCAGTCGGGACGGCATACGATCGAGAGCCTCGTGGGCAAGTTCGGCAAGTCGGAAGCCTATATCCGCTCGCGTCTGAAGCTCTGCGAGCTGATCGACGCATTGGCCGAAATGCTCGACCGGGAGGATATCTCGGTGGGCGTCGCCACGGAGATCGCCAAATATCCTGCCGACATCCAGCAGGAGGTCTACGACGATCATTTCGCCGAGGGGTGTTACAACTCGTGGAAGACGGCGCGGATCAAAGATATTGCCCGGCGGCTCTACGAGCGTTACATGACCAAGCTGGAAAGCTATAACTTCGACAAGACGGAGTGCCTTTCCTGCCAGCACAACACGGCCAATCAGGTGCTGTTCAAGGATGAATGTGCAGACGGCTGCGCAGGCTGCCAGAACCGTGAGTGCATGCTCCGCAAGAATGACGAGTTTCTCGTGCAGAAAGCGCTGAAACTGCTGAAGGACGATCCGCGTACGACACTGGCGACGAACGGCGCATCGCCCGTCGCGGTGCTCGAAGCACTCGAACAGGAGGGCTATCACGTCGAAGAGCTGGAATACAGCATTTATCACTACGACAAAGGCCCTCAGATGCCCGACGCTCCGCAGGCCGAAGAGTTCGAATCGGAAGAGGAGTTCTCCGAGGCTCAGGAGGAGTACGAAGCCGAAATGGCGGCATTCGCCGAAGAGACACAGCAGTTGGAGTTCGACATCTCGGAAGGGCGCGTGCGCAAGTACGCCGTCATCGGTAACCTCGATATCGAGTTCCGCTACGAAGAGATCGAGGACGAGGAGCGGGAAATGACGGTAAGCGAGGGGCAGGACGATGAGCATAAGGTCTTCGTCACCGTCGTCCCTCCTTCGCCGCTGGAAGGGCTGATGCAGCAGGATCGCCGCTACCGGGAAATCTGCTACGAACATATTACCGCTGATATGAAGCGTGTCTTCCTCGATGTGAAAGTTGCGAACAAGCCCTTGCAGAAAGAGGAGCAGCAGATGTTCTACTACGCCGTGA
>OKWJ01002222.1_pt1 | contig 10685 bp, 10 predicted proteins | sample 1607121 | NCBI WGS metagenome assembly OKWJ01 (sample SAMN04414080, study PRJEB24778) | human gut metagenome | material: faecal | host: Homo sapiens | reverse complement strand
GAGCTCAGGAGGTTCAAACAGGTAAAATTCATCTGAAAGGTTGGAAAAGGATATGGCAAAAGGCGGATTCCGCGGCGGCTACGGCGGCATGGGCGGCATGAACCAGATGAACATGATGAAGCAGGCTCAGAAAATGCAGGATGAAATAACAGAGCTTCAGAACGATATAGAAGCGAGAGAATTTTCCGCAACCTCCGGAGGCGGACAGGTAGAGGTAGTGGTAACAGGTGCGAAAAATATCAAATCGCTTACTATCAAGCCGGAGGTAGTTGATCCGGAAGATATAGAAATGCTTCAGGATCTGGTTATCAGCGCAATAAACGAGGCCATGGCAAACGTTGAAAAAACTACCGAAGAGGAAATGAATAAAATAACCGGCGGAGTTGCGCTGCCGGGATTATTCTAAGATAATATGGCTGATAACAGCGCGCTTCCTTTGATAGTTCTTTCTGAACAGTTTGCAAAGCTGCCGGGTATCGGCATGAAAACTGCTCAGCGGCTGGCATATGCCGTTATGTCAATGAGCGAGGAAGAAGCCAGGCAATTTGCAGAAGCTATAATTTCAGCCAAAACAGATGTCGGCTATTGCAAGATATGTCAGAATCTAACTGAATTCGACGTTTGTCCGATCTGCTCTGATACCAACAGAGACGATTCTGTTGTCTGCGTTGTTGAAACGCCTAAAGACGTTACGGCCTTTGAAAGAACTAATGAATACGGCGGAACCTATCATGTCCTTCACGGTCTGTTGTCTCCGATTAACGGAATCGGTCCGGACAATATAAAAATAAAGGAGCTGCTTGATAGAGTCGGCAAGGAAAATATCCGCGAAATTATAATGGCTACAAACCCAACCGTTGAGGGGGAGGCTACGGCCATGTATATTGCAAGATTACTAAAGCCTTTAGGAATAAAGGTTACGCGGCTGGCATTTGGAATACCGGTCGGCGGGCATCTTGAATATGCGGACGAGGTAACCTTATTTAAGGCTCTTGAAAACAGAAGTGAAATGTAATGAACCGTACCGGTTGTATCCGGTACGGTTTTTATTTGCGGAGGTGTAAAAAATGAAAGTATCAGTAATAGGCTACAGCGGATCGGGAAAATCGACGCTTGCAAAGAAATTAAGCGAAATTTCCGACGTTCCGCTTTTGTATCTTGACAAAGTAAGATTTCTTCCCGGTTGGAAGGAACGGCCTGAACAGGAATGCATCGAAATAATAGAGAATTTTCTCAAAAATAATGAATGGGTAATAGACGGAAATTACAATAACTGGCTTTATGACCGCAGAATGAAAGAATCTGATCTTATTATTTTTATGAATTTTTCACGGATAAGGTGTTTTATAGGAGCTTTAAAAAGATATTTAACATATAAGAAAAAAAGCCGAGAAAGCATAACGGAGGGATGTCCGGAAAAGCTTGATTCAGAATTTGTAAAATGGGTGCTCTATGAAGGCAGAAAAGCTGATCGGAGAAAGCGTTTTAATTCAGTATGCGGCAAATATTCTGATAAAACAATTATATGCAGAAGCCGCAGGGATGTAAAAGCTAAGGTATTAAACAAGTCATTTATCCATGAATGCAGATAAATTCAGCTTAAACATATTTCTATCAAAGGTCAGTAAGCCGTCGCGCCTCATTTTACTTAATTCATTGGACATTGCGCTCCGATCTACGCAAAGATAATCCGCAAGCTGCTGGCGATTAAACGGTATCGTTATATAATTGGATTCCTGCTTGACGGCTTGAGATGACAAATAGGAAATAAGACGTTCGCGAATTGTTTTTGGCGTAATATCGTTTATTTTCCTTGATAATCCGATATTCTTTCCGGCAAGCACAGCTATTAGATTTGATATGAATTTACGGTAAACATCATAATCGCCGATTATGCCGGAAAAAATATTTTTCGTGCTTATAAAAAGAATCTCGCAATCTTCGGCGGCTGAAACGCTCACCATCAGCGGTTCCTCCGGCAGGCAGGAGTAAGCTTCCGCAAATACCTGTCCTGAATCCGCGTTTCCTATTATATTTGTATTTCCGAAAATATCGTTATACTCTATATTTACGCTGCCTGAAATCACAAGTCCGAATGAATTTATGGTTTCTCCGGTACGGAGTATATTTTCACCCTTTTTAAATTTGTGTTTATAAAATCCAAGGTTTCTAGCGAGTATCTGAAATTCGTTGTCGTTTAAATTTTTAAACAATTTTGTTTTAAGTAAATTTTCAGAATCCATAATTCCTCCTGAAATGTTGTTTTAACAACATACTTATTTTATTATCTGTATTATAATTTAGTCACAGCAGAAAACCAATAAACAATTTTTACGGAGGAAATAAAATGATTAGAAGGATTATTAATATAGACGAAGAGAAATGCAACGGATGCGGTCTCTGCGCCGAGGCCTGCCACGAAGGCGCAATCGGTATGATAGAAGGGAAGGCAAGACTATTAAGAGACGACTACTGCGACGGTCTTGGAGATTGTCTGCCGGCTTGTCCCACAGGTGCGATAACCTTTGTGGAACGGGAAGCCGCGGCATACGACGAAAAAGCCGTAATGAAAAATAAGACGGCAAAAAACAATTCTGCTGATAAACCGCTGCCGTGCGGATGTCCGGGAACTCAATCCAAAACGCTGGAGCGAAAAGCTGAAAATTCGCCGGAAAAAACGGTTCATTCTTCAGAATTAAGACAATGGCCCGTACAGATCAAGCTTGCGCCGGTTAATGCTCCCTATTTCAGCGGAGCGAATCTGCTGATAGCCGCAGATTGCACGGCTTACGCATACGCTGACTTTCATAAGGATTTTATAAGAAACAAAATCACGCTTATCGGATGTCCAAAGCTTGATAATACCGAATATTCTGAAAAGCTGACAGAAATAATAAAAAACAACGATATCAACAGCGTTACGGTAGTGCGTATGGAGGTACCGTGCTGCGGCGGAATAGAGTACGCTGCAAAAAGCGCTCTACAGGCGAGCGGAAAGTTTATACCGTGGAGTATAGTTACAATATCCACAGATGGAAGAATATTGGATTAATCGTCATTTCTAAGACTGTAAATACATCCGCAGTAATTCTGTCTGTATAAATTATACTCACGGCATAATTCAATTGACCGTTTATAACCGTTTTTCTTTTTAAAATCTGATTCAAGATAGGGAATTCCATCTTCTATTTGCAGGGAATTCCCTGTTTCATTTATATAAACCGCATTTTTATGAGGACTTACGGTCAGCGTAGTTGCAAAAAAATCCGCTTTGTATTCCCTTGCGGTTTCCGCTGCTGCTTTTATGCGCATTTTAATACATATTTCGCAGCGTTTTCCGCCCTCAGGCTCATTTTCCAGACCTTTAACGGCTTTGAAAAATATATCGGGATCGTATTTGCCCTCTATCAATTTTACAGTGTCGTTTAATTTCATTTTAATCAGAACGTCTTTCTGTGTTTCTAATCTTTTTATATATTCTGTTTCCGGATGTATATTAGGATTAAAAAAATAAAGCAATATGTCAAAATACTGAATCAGGTATTCAAGAACATAGCTGCTACAGGGACCGCAGCAGCTATGCAGGAGAATGAGGGGCCGCCGTCCGTCCGCGCATGAAGATTCTATTGTTTTTTCAAGCCGTTTATGATAGTTGATTTTATTCTCCAACGCTGTCCTCCCGTATTTCCGTATTTTTCTCAGCGGCAGCCGTTTCAAGGTATGCTATATACTGCATAATGCCGTCGGATATTGCTCTGCCAAGCTCGTCCGTATGCTCGATTATCCATTTTGCGTGTTCTGCTGTGTCATGAAATTCAACCTCAAGCAGACAGCTCGCCGCCTTTGACGTTGCCACCTCGTAAAGATAGGTCGTCCCTTCTGCGCCGTTGAACATTCCTCTGTCCTCCGTAGGGGTAAGTCGTGATACCTTGCCGTAAATATATTCCGCAAGTATTTTACTTCCGTATATTTCAGGGTTATAAAAGCATTCCGTACCTTCTCCGCTGCCGCTTTCGCCTCCGGCATTTGAATGTATAGCCACATGCGCCGTTACGTTATTTTCATTTGCAAACTCAACCTTTTCCTGAAGAGAATAATCCTCTCCGGCCGTATAAACTGTAATTCCGTTTTGTTCAAGGTATTTCCTGGCGCTGTCGCTCACGCTTCTCATCACTTTTGCTTCGGTAGTATCTCCGGAGGCGTAAGCATTATCGGTCTGATTAGAAGGACTGAGATATATAACAGGCTTGAATTCCTCTGAATCGGAACCGGACGCCAACGTAGGTATTTCCTCCTTAACTTCATTTCCGAAAAGCTGTTTTACAACATAGACGGCAAGAATAAATATCACAATAACGGAAATGATCCTGTCATATCTTATTTTTAATTTTCTTTGTGTTTTATACGACATACCATTCCTCCTAAAAAGAATATAATTATTTTATTCGATTTTAATTATATAATAAATTCACTGAAATGTAAAGCTGATAGTTATGAATGGAATTTTTTTAAATACCTCTTTACAAAATAAAAAAAATGTGATATAATGTTTATGTTATCGAGGTGTGGCTCAGTTTGGTAGAGCGCTGCGTTCGGGACGCAGAGGCCGTGGGTTCAAGTCCCGTCACCTCGACCATATATAAATAAAAACGCCTTAAAGCCCGTATTTACGCGGCGCAGATAGGGAACAGCGTAACTTATGTACAAGGTCGAGTAATTGCTCGACCTTTTCCTTTTGCTATTTCACAGTACCGATATGTGTAAAGTAGATATCGACTTCCTGCGAAACGCTGCCGTTGTCATCCTTCTGCTTTTCATGAACTTCTATTCTCGACACAAAGGTGTGAAGTATCTCTTGAGTAAGCTCAGTGATATCGGTGTATTTCTTAGCAAGCGAAGTAAATTTTGAAGTGTTTGCACTTTGATTTTACAATTCGGATATTGAATTATTCAACTCCGAAATATCAGCTTTAAGCTGATTTTGCTCCTCGGTATACCCCCGCGACAGCATTCTGAACTGCTCGTCATCAATTGTTCCAAGCACATGATCTTCATAAAGCTTTCTAAAAATTGTTTCAACCTCCGCAAGCCTTTTTTCACACTTTTTCAGCTTTTTATCAGCATTAACAAGTTCCTTTTTAGCGGAGGTATTCGACTTATGACTGATAAACTCAGCGAATTCATCTGTACGCTCTCTTGCAAATTCGGTCACATTTCTGATTTCGGAAAGCACAATTTCATTCAGATGGCTCTCCTTGATACCGTGCATGGTGCATTGCTCCCTGCTATTTTTGCGGTATAAGGAGCAGACAAATTTCCAATTTTCAGGCTTTTCATGCGAGTGTCTGTGGAAGTATAATTTGTGTTTACAATCCGCACAGAATGTGATTCCGGCGAAAATACTTTTGTCGCCAAGACTTGTTTTTCTGCGTTTACTCTGCCTGAGCCGCTGAACGATCTCCCAAGTATTGACATCAATCAATGACTCGTGAGTATTTTCAATCAGCTTATGTTCGCTTTCCGGCAGTCTTAATTTTCGATGATCCTTATAGGAAGCTCTGCCGAATCTGAAATTACAAGTATGCCCGATATAGCTTACATCCTCAAGAATATTTGCTACCACAGTAGGATTCCAGCGGTAAGGATAGCTTGTGTCGAAGTTGGAAATCACGTTTCCCGTTTTGCTGTATTCGTACATTGCCGGAGTGTAAATCTGTTCTTTCTCAAGCCTGTTGGCGATCTGAGCCGGTCCCAGACCTCCTGCACACAGTTGAAAAATGTATTTTACAATCGGCGCTGTTTCGGGATTCGGAAGTATTTTGTTGTGATCTTCCGAAGATTTCATGTAACCGTAAGGCGGTCTGGATGCCACTCGCTGACCTCTTTCGGATTTTATCACACAGCTTGCTTTGATTTTCTTGCTTGTATCTCTGACATGGAACTCGTTAAATATGTTGAAAAACATTGCCATATCCATGCCCGACGAGTTTGAATTTGCGGTGTCCACATTGTCATTTATGGCAATATATCGAACATTATTTTTCGGAAAAATTTCCTCTGTGTATAATCCGACATACAGATGATTCCTGCCAAATCGGGACAGATCCTTTGTAATTACCGTTTCTATTTTCCCATTTTCAACGTCCTCAAGCATGCGTTTAAAAGCTGGCCTTTCAAAATTCACTCCTGAAAATCCATCGTCAATATAGAATTCAGTGTTGAAAAATCCATGTTCATCAGCGTATTTGCGGAGTATATCCTTCTGATTTGAAATGCTGTTGCTTTCTCTGGCAAGCTCGTCCTCGTGGCTGAGCCTGCAGTACAAAGCCGTTATCTTATTCGTGTCTGACATGATAAACCTCTCTTTCCGTCCGTTTATGGACTCTGTCAAACCGATTGAGATATTACAGACAGTATATCACAATCGGTCATGAAAGTCCAGCATAATTCTATTTAAAACGACATTTTTTCAGCTGCATTTTTGAGGAGAAGTTTCAGCTTATCCTCCGCTGTAGACTTTGAGTTCAAGTCAAACACTGAATTGATATTGTAAACAATTCCGTCAATGACAGTTTCACTGCGCATATAATTATGACGGCGACGATACTGACTTGAACCTGTGTCTTCCTGTACTTCTTTGTAAATATTTTCCATATATAACCCTCCCTGATGTCTTTGCGTTCGCTCCCGTTATAAATATTAAATTGAGCATTTTAATTTTTCCTTTCTTAGATTTTTATTATTTGACATCATGCACAACTCCCCAAAATACGCCGATTCAGCTTAATGTTTCAGCTCTGCGACCCCTGAATAATTCTAAATTTGAATTTACGACCCCATTGAAATTATGCACAATAGATTTCCGAAAACCTCGCAGAACAGCCATTTTTGCGGCGAGCTTTGCTCGTTCGCTGTAGCTGCATAGGGGGGCTTTGACCCCTATGCTTTAACTTGCAACATAATCTTTGAGTTTCGGAAGCATCTCAAAGTCTCTCCATTTGTGCAAACTGTCAGTTCCACATTTCGCATCACCTCTGCATAGTTTTATTGATTCGCCCTCAAACGCTCCACGTTTGCTTGTGTGCCGCTTTTATGCTTTCTATCGATAACTTGCCCGACTGATCTTAGGAGGGCGCAAATCGGCTTTATTTTTTTCGATTCTCCGAATTAAACTTCGGCACATCATAACCCTGACTTGAAAGCTTTGCATGAAGTCTGTCCGCAACAAACTGTATGAAATAGCCGCTTGCTATAGGGACAGCAGGGACGGCATTACCTACAGTCAATTTATTTTCCTCTGTCGCCTCAATCAACGTATTTGGGATGTTTTCAAGACATTGAGGGACGGCAGGGACAACACTTTCAGCACACAGTCTTTTACTGCCACTGCTGTCCTTTTCAATATCATAACTGATATAAATATTTCGTATGCCGTTGCTTTTTGTCTTGCCGTAGTCTATTCCAAGCGAACGGACTTCGTCATCGTGCTGAAGCAAATCACGGTACAGCCAGTTGTTATTGAAATCCTGTTCGGGAAACTTTTCATTCAGCATTTTACAGATCTCTGATGCAGTTCCTTTAACATTTTTCTTTTCGCGCATAAAATCATGAACAGCGGAGGGAAATAAATCGGGTTTGTATTCAGGAACATCGTCAAGCAGTTTCCACTTTGCTTTCTCTCTCATTAAATTCAGCTCCAAGGACGGAGCGCCTCTACCACTGATATTGAGCTTAGCCTGATTACTGTTTCGGGTGAACACAAGCAGACCATCTGCGCAGCCTGCAATACCGTTCGTACCCGAAATCATATTGTTGGGGTTTGAATCATGTGTCTTACGATTATGATGCACAAGTACAATTGCAATTTCAAGTTGATCGGCAATACTTTTCAAAACAGACAGTTCTCTGTAATCCGTTCCGTATTTCATGTCGACAGTTTCTCTGACCTTTTGAAGTGTATCGATCACAACTAACTTCAAATCCGGAAACAGCCTTTTGCATTCCTGCAAATCTTCTTCAAGTCCGTTCCCTATAGAATTACCGAGAAGCACATACTGAAGATTACCGCTTGGCTCGTCCGTCAGTTCATACATCCTTGACTGCAAGCTGACAAACGTATCTTCAAGCGCCATGTACACAACGTGCCCTTGTTCAGTCTTGCGTCCGAGAAACTTTTCTCCTTTTGCGATTGACAAACACATATCCATCATCATCCACGACTTGCCTATTTTAGGGTCGCCCGACAGTATATGAAGTCCCGGATAAATCATTTCATCTACAATAAATCGCTGCTTTTTCATTGGCGTATTCATGATTGTGACGCTGCTTATGAATTCTAACTTTTTTCTTTCGTTCATTTGTCACTTCCCCTTTCTGATTTTATTGTATTTCAACTGTGCGGCGCATTAATGAAAACTTTTTTAGGCAAACAAAAAAGCTCGCAAAGATTCTTAAATCTTTACGAGCTTTGACAGCTATATCGTCATCTTCATGTTATCGCATATGAGCGCTCTTGTCAAGAGGAAAAAGAGAATTTTTCTGTTTTGCACAGGAAATTAATTTTTGACACAGGGGTCTGTTGTGTATTTATGCCGTCGCACTGTGACACAGGGGTATGTCAAAATTAATTTGAATTAATTTTAACTATTAGCATACGTTTCATCATGCAAAGATCAAATACGTCAAGTCGGTCATCTTCGCATAGGTCTGCGGATTTCCAATAAGTTAATTCTGTATTAGACTTACCTACGAGCCATCTTTGCAGTGTGACAACATCAGAAATATTGAATTCGCCATCGAAATTTACATCTCCTGATTCAGCTTCAAGAACTATAAATTCCAAATTCCATTCCTTTGCATAGCGCTCTGCTTCTGTCCCTCTGTAGCCATATATAATACAGTCGCTGTCAAATGCACATACCGGATCGTCGGTAAGAGGTCTTCTTGCAGGCTGTGATTCAATGCCGGATGTGAATTCTCTGCCTGTCTTTCGCGGATATGCACCTATAATTTTAACGGTCGGTAAAAGTGTTATTGATTTTATTTCAGTATTCAAAAATGCAGCCTGACCAATTATTTTTGTTCCTTTAGACAATTCCAAAGCTTCAAGCTCACTGCAATTTTCAAATGCATTGGCACCAAGCCTTGTAACATTTTCACCTATAGTCACATATTGAAGTTTTTTGCAGGAAACAAAAGCCGACTCATCAATTTCTTTTACATCTAAAATAGCATTAATAAGCTCATTACAATCTGAAAATGCTTCTTTCATAATTTTTAAATTCGGACAATGTAATTCTATTTCATTAAGTGAATCACATCCTAAAAAAGCAAGATTTCCAATATATTTTAGATTTTCGGGGAAATTTATTTTTTCAAGATTACGGCATGTTGAAAAAGCTAATCTGTCAATAAATTCAAGTGTATCCGGCAAAACTATTTCAGTTAATGCTGAATTAGAAAAGGCTCCGGTTTCAATAGCCACAACAGGGCAGCCGTTAATATCACTTTCGACAATAAATGGTTCCGTTACAGGCTCACTGCTGTCGCTTGCTGTATAATCACTCCACGCAAAAACTGCTGTTCCGTCAGCTTTCGTGTAATAGTAGCCGCCATTCTTCTCAATAAAGCCGAATTTCTCCATATATTCTGCATTACCTCTGAAATCCTTATATGGACATTCCGGCATAGCAGACGGAATATTTTTCAAAAGTTCACCGTTTTTATCAAAAACATCGAAGCTTCTTATATCATCAGAAGAAGTTTTTTCATTGAATACTACATAAGTACTTCCGCTGTCATCAAGCCAGTATTCGCTTATGCCTGTGGCCAAAGAGTTAAAATACGTTCCGTCGCCTAAACGTATCACATCGGGAACGCAGTGGATATAAGTCTGCCAGCCGTCCTTATAGATAGAGTAATTATCCCATATTCCATATGCATCTTCAAGCTGTTCAATCGTAATTCTCTCACCAACATCGTCCCCTGCAAGTATACGCCTTGCACGTTCACAGATAATATTATCATTTGCCGCCTGTTCAGTATCGAAAATAAATTTACATAACTCTTTTTCTTCATCTGTTAAAGCTCTGTAGTCTGTAATGCAAAGATCATACTTGATGAACTTTTCCCATAAATTATCTTTTATCTGTTCCGCATATGAGGCGTTAGTCGACATTATAGAAAAAGTACATATTGCCGCTGTAAACCAAGAGAATATTTTTTTCATTTTTACCGCCTCCTTTAATTGCCGTAATAGACCGTTCCTGTTGAATCACTGTCATGTCCATAATCATGCCCGGAGTTGTATATATTCGAGTCTTTTGTTATAGTATAAAATTTGATCAATTCATCGCAGCTCGCCATAAGCGCCTATTTTATATGCAGAATCATAGATTGTTTGGTCGCATATTACTGTTCCGTAATAATCCGAGTCAGTAACCTTTCCGGTTCCCATCTTTTGTGACCAGACGCTGCAATTTCCGCCATGCTTTGGACAAGTCCCATTACCATTTCTTAAGTAGTAGTGCATAGACAAGCTTCCATTAAACCTACTATTATATAAATAATATGCAGTCATAGCAATTATTCTTTCATTATTTTCATCATATCCGATTGGGGGAGAAAAATAATTGTTATTTGGATTCAGTATGTCAGAATTGTTATATTCCTGCAGTGTAAAATTA
>OKWJ01002220.1_pt1 | contig 10692 bp, 10 predicted proteins | sample 1607121 | NCBI WGS metagenome assembly OKWJ01 (sample SAMN04414080, study PRJEB24778) | human gut metagenome | material: faecal | host: Homo sapiens | reverse complement strand
GCCGAAAGATTAACCCCGCCGGTATTCGTGCACTCATGGATTTCTCCCGCATTCACACCGACAATGCCGCCGATTTTGTATGTTCCCGAAAGCTCCGCCGAAGAACTGCATTCGATTATTTTCCCGCTTTGTTCGTTTATGCCTGCGATTCCTCCGACAGCATTGTATGCATCCAGTCTGCCCGCTGCAGCGCAATTGCGAATCGTGCCGCGATTCACGCCGCAAATCATCCCCGCCGTTCCGGATTGTCCGGTTACAGTCACTGAACCGCTGACATTCAACTCACATACAGTTGCATCCTTTTCGATAATTCGAAACAACCCTGTTCTTTCCGCATCCGTATTCGGCTTCATTCCGCTCACAGTATGTCCGCCGCCGTCAAAGTTTCCGAAAAACACGGGAACGGCATAATCCGTCTCTCCGCTCAAATCGATATCCGCAGTCAGTTTTACCGAAAGACCCTTTGAAAACGAATCCAAACGGCAGTTCTCTTTAAACTCCAGCCATTCCGCTTTTGTTGCAATGCGCACCGTGTTTATGCTCGCCGCAACTGAGTGTATCGGCACGAACAGGCAGCAAAACAGGGTTGCAGCCAGAAGCATTCCGCAAGCAAACAACCGCAGTTTAAAGCGGAGTTTTTGATTAACACCACACCCGGAACAAGCCGGGCAGTCGCCCGTCATCGTCTTTTTTTTACTTTGTTTCATCGAGCTTTTCCTGTTCATCCGCGCCGCCTCCGAGCAATTTTTTAAAATCAATCATTGTTTTTTCAATCAGTTTATTTCCAACCAAAAGCACCTGCGGCAAAACCGTGAGCACAAGTATCACCGAAATCAATGCACCGCGTCCAAGCGTCAGCCCGATTGAGCTGATGTAGAGATCGGTGGTCCGCAAAGCAATAATAAATCCTGCCGCCGTCATAATTGTTCCGGAAGTCAATATTGTTGAAAAGCTTTCGTTAACGGCAATTGCCATCGCCTGTTTCGGCGCATAATCCTGTTTTCTGAGCTGAAACCTGTTATACAAAACAATTGCATAGTCGATCGTCGCACCCATCTGTATCGCACTTACGATAAGATAAGTAACGAAGAAAAGGTTCGTCCCCGTGATATACGGGAAAGAGAAGTTAAGCCAAATGCTGCTCTGAATCACAAGAATCAGCAGCACGGCCGCACCGAGCGAACGGAATGTGAACAGCAGCACAATAAAAACAAATGCAATCGTCAAAAAAGACACACGATTGTTGTCCATTCTGAATGAATCCTCCAGATCCTTTGCGCTGGTTATGTCCCCGATCACGATTATCGCATCTTCCGAAAGCTCCGTTTTCCCGTTTTCGGAATATAATTTGCGTGCAGACGATTCTATGTTTTCAATCAGAGCAACACTTTCCTCTCCTTCAACCGGCACGGCGGCATTGAATACGATTCGCGAATAATGCTCGCCGCGCAGCTGCACAAGTGCATCATCCAGCGTTCCGCGCATGGATTCAATCATTTGCTCCTTGTCGTCATCAAGAGTTATCATTCCCCTGTCCTTTGCTTCAAAAAGAAACTCAAGCATATCAATAAGCGGCACGGCAAACGCATCGCTGTCGCCGAGAATGGGCTGAAAGCTGTCATGTTCATAGCCGTACAGCGCATACAGAAGCTTTGCGGTTTCAATATCAACACCCAGAAGTTCGGAAGCAGCACGGGCGGTGTACGGATCCGTCAGCACACGCCCCTCCTCAATCTCTATGCTTGCAAGCCCGAGTGCCGAACGTATCCCCGGAAAACCGTTAACTTCCGAAATAAGTGCCTTCTCCTTTGTATAATCTCCGACGGGAACGAGTACCGCTATCATATTTGTTTCATCAAACGTGTTGTAGATATGGGCTTTTATTCTGTCCTGCTCCGAAAGCGTAATCCTGTCCGTTTCGGAATCCGAAAATGTGTATTCGCATTTTGCCGAAAACACGATTGCAGCCGGCAGCAAAAACGCGAATATAATCAGGAACACGGGAACTTTTTTTGAAAGCAGCCTTCCCCAACCCGTTATATTCGGAACAAGGTTCTTATGGCGGGTTTTAAGCAAAGCCTTGTGGAACAGCATAATGAGTCCCGGCATAAGCAAAAACACCGTGAGCATGCTGCATATGATGCCTTTCGTCAGAACGAGACCCAAATCATAACCAAGGCGGAACTGCATCAGCATCAGAGCAACAAGTCCCGAAATCGTTGTCAGGCTTGATGACGATATTTCAATTATTGAATATGCAAGTGAATCCGTAAGCGCGCTTTTAACATTGCGCTGCCTGTCATATTCATCCTGAAAACGATGGCAGAAAATAATCGCATAGTCTATTGCAAGCGCAAGCTGAAGAATGATTGCAATGGAATTCGTTATTGACGAAATCTCCCGAAGCCAATAATTCGTGCCCATATTCAGCACCGCCGCCACTGCAAAAACAATGAAAAGGATTATAACCTCGAAATAGCTTTTCGACGTAAACAAAAGCACTGCCGCAATTACAATGAGTGCAAGAATAAGAACCTGCGTTATTTCACCCGCAAGCTGCTTCACGTAATCCTGTCCGACAGTTGTTGAAACGCTTACTTCATAATCCGAAAGGCTGTCCTTAATCTGTTCAAGTGCATCGATCGCACGCTCGTCTTCACTTTCGGCAGAAAAAGCAACCGTGAAAAGCGCGGATGAGGACGCATAGTGTTCCGACGAATCATCAAAAGAAACAGTTGCAACATTTTCAATTTCACGCAGGTTCTCGGCAAGTTCTGCGGCTTTCTCATATGTAATGTTAGAAACCATGACATTTGCCGAAGCAAAAGCCGTGAACTCATTTTCCATGACGGTAAGGCCCCGCCTCGTCGCCGTTTTCGGCGGCAGCAGTGCCGTTATATCGTCATTCACGCGGACCTTGCTTATTGAAAGCGCGCTGTATATGACGAGTACAACGAACAGAAGCATAATAATTATATGCTTTTCCACGATAAATTTCGCAATTTTGCGCATGATGCTGTTACTCATTCGTTTTCACCTCGGGCTTTGTGCTTTTTTCGGTGTTTGTATATTTTTCGTATTTTTGTTCTTCAACCGAGTCCGAATCCGTTCAGTCAAAGTAACCGTCCTTTTTCAAAAGCTCATGCAGTTTTTGTTCCGTCTTTAAAACTTCGAGCGTATCCTCAGCCGTTTTTAATGCGCTGCGGCGGGTACGTTCGGGCAAGTTCGTTTTTTTTGCGCGAAGCAAGAGGTTCTTCGGCGTGTGCGAAAGGTCAACAAATTCCATCAGTCCCGTCTTGTATCCGCATGCCGTCAGAAGCTTTTGCCGTATCGAGTCCGTTATCAATGCCGAAACACGCTCCCGCAGTATCCCGTTATCGTCAAATATCGGCAATGCAGCATAATCAGCCTTTCCCGCCAGTTCATGCTGGCAGCAAGGCACCGAAAGAATGTACTTTGCACCTCGCTTCACTGCATTATACAGTGCATAATCCGTTGCTGTGTCACATGCGTGAAGCGTTATCACCATATCGATTGTCTCATCCGCAGCGCAGTCCGCTATATCTCCCGCTTGAAAATGCAAATTTGAATAACCGTATTTCTCTGCAAGCTTTGTACAGAAATCGATAACATCCTCCTTCAAATCGACTCCTGTCATTTGTACGGGGATTTTGCGAATAAAAGTGAAATAATAATACACGATGAACGTGAGGTATGACTTTCCGCACCCGAAATCGATAATTCTCATCGGTTTCTTCTCTGCGTCATTATTTTCTCCGTCAACAGCCTCATCTTTTACAATTTCGTCGATGAATTCCAAAAATCTGTTTATCTGTTTGAACTTATCGTACATAGCCTTGTGTACCGCACCGTTACTTGCCATAACACCCATGTCCGCCAGCGGGGGTATGGCAGTGCCCTCTGCAAGGATGTATTTTTTCTTTCGGTTTTGCGATTCAACCGCCTTCGGAGCTGCTGTGCAGGCGCGGCTGCCGGTCAGCAGATTGCCTTTTTTTGTCAGCTTTGCCGTAAATTCGCGCTCGCCGTTCCACGCATTAACCTGCGTATATCCCTCAAAATCGGAACATATGCGCATCGCAGCCTCGTTTTTTTCGCAATACTCATGGAACGCCTGCTTCTCTGTCAGCCTTTCAATGAAATATTGGCCGTTTACAAGTGAAAACGTGCTCTTCTTGTATCGTTTTTCCCCGCGCGGACCGCTGAGCACGATCCTGTGCGCACCGCAGGAAATAATTTGTTCCGCAAATTCACTGATACTTTCCATATTTTCCTCGTCAAAAGTCGCATTTTCAAGAGGTGCCCCTGCGTGTTTCACGCATGGCATGAATTCTCCTCTCATTATAATACTTTATCATCTTACGCCGAAAATCGCAAGTGGCAGACGCATTATTCTGAGACAAACTCTGCGCATACCGTCCTTTTTACCGAAAAAGCGACTGATGCTGTTGACATTCGGCGGTTAATCTGTTATTATAATACTCGAAAATAGAGTGTGAACTAATTTCGAATTATTCTCAACTCTACAAAAGTTTTTGTTTGTTTTTTAAAAGGGTTTATCATGACAAGACGCTACGACAGTCAGGAAGTAAGGCGGCGGACCATTTCCGCGGGAATAAAGCTTTTTATTGAAAAAGGCTACCATAAAACAACCGTATCGGATATTTGCAGGCTTGCAGATGTTTCAAACGGTTCCTTTTTCAACGTTTTTCGAACAAAGAACGGCTTATTGATGGAGCTTGTTGTTAATATGTTCAACGGACAGTTTGATGCCGCGGATTCACTCCTTCCCGCCGATTCCGAGCCGCATATGCTTTATGTTTTTGAAACTGCAATTCAGCTTGCCATTGCCGAAACAAGCGAGAACCTGCGGGATATCTACGTCGAAGCATACACCAACCGCGAAACGCTCTGTTATATACATGACAGAACTGCGGCAAGACTGTTTGAGCTGTTCCGTCCGTTCAATCCCGATTGGAGTGAAAGCCGCTGCTTTGAAACCGAAATCGGTACTGCTGCGGTAATGAGCGGATATATGCGTTACCCCTGCAATCGCTATTTCACTTTTGAGCAAAAGTTGGAACGTTTTCTTGATATTGCATTAAAGGCCTACAATGTTCCCGAAGCCATGCGTTCCGATGCCGTCGAACGCATTAAAGCTGTTGACATTCGAAATTATGCCGTTCGTGTCATACGTAAGCTTGCGGAATCGGTCGGGTTTGAGCACGACCTTTCATTAAACGGCGAGTCGGTTTGAACGGGTTCAACCGAGTAACGATCAACAACGCCTGATAATGATATCAAAGAGCAATACATGCTCTCGGATATATTTAATTTGCAGGAGAAAAAAATGAAAAAAAGCGGCTGAACAAAATCATCGTCATTCTGCTTGCGGTGCTGATGCTTGCAGCCATGCTGCCTGTTTCGGCAATTGCGGAAAGCTATTCCGCCGCAAGAGATCTGCGCATTTTGAACAAAGCGCATCAGGAAGTTGAAAAAGACCTGCTTGCTGTTGATTCCGAGCAATACAAAGCAGGAAAAGCTCCCGAGGAAACAGTTGCCGAGCTTATCGGAATGCTTGAAAGCGATCCGCGCATTGCATCCGTAAAACGCGACAGCGCAACAACTTTTACCTACAAACTCCATTCAGGGCTTACCGCCGTGTATGACTACAACATCATCCACGGTCGCCCGCAAGGCAAATTGCCCGAACCGAGCAGTCTTGAACAGATGCTTCCGATGAAACAGCCAATCAAACCTCACATACGAAAAGCCGCATCCGAGTCAAACCCGGGTGCGGCTTTTCAATTCACGCTGAAATTCAGCCGAAAGTCATGTTGCAAGGCGCATCAATTTGCTGCTTTTTCGGCCAGTTCATCCAGTTTTTTGTTTCTGAAATAGAGTGCAACGTCGATTGAAATCTCAACAAAATTTAGAATATAGAAGAAGAAGCTGAGGAAGAACAGAAATCCGCTGCTTCCGTCAACCGTCTGCATTATCTTGCGCGCAATTCCGCAAGCATAGCCGAGCAGCAGGAAAAGCTCAAAAAACAAACTTTTTCCCTTTGCCGTGCGTGACACAATGGATTTGCGAATCGATATCGGCCATGAAAGACCAAAACAAAATATTGTTGCTGCCTCCAAAAAATCCAACATAGTTTTCCCCTTTCTTTCCGCGATGCGGATGTTATATTCATATTGACGGCGGACGTTATTCTCCGTCCGCCGCACGACTTTGTGTTCAACAATACCGCATTATTTTCTGCGGTAATCGGGAAGCAGTTTCGGAGAGACCGCTTCTGTCTCTATGCCTGCCGCATTGAGCTGCGATTCAAACTCTGCAACATGGTTCAACGTCAGCTTTGCAGGCACTGTTTCGGCTGCACGATGAGCCGCATTTCTGCCCGCACTCCTGCCGAATACGATAATGTCAAGCAGCGAGTTGCCCATCAAACGATTTCTGCCGTGGATGCCGCCGACAGCTTCACCGGCAACATAGAGGTTTGGAACATTGGGAGTCATGCCGTCAACATTGATATCAAGTCCTCCGTTCTGATAATGCAGCGTCGGGAAAACAAGAATGGGTTCGCGGCGTATATCAATACCGTGATTCATAAACATTCGTAGCATTGCCGGAATCCTTGCTTCGATTGTACCCTCGCCTCCGATACGCTCTATCATGGGGGTATCCAGCCAAACGGCCTTGCCGCTGCCTGTATCAACCCCCTTGTTCCTGTCGGTGCATTCACGAATTATCGATGCAGCCGCAACATCACGGGTTTCAAGCGGATGCATGAACACTTTACCGTCGCAATTCACGAGCTTCGCACCGAGAGAGCGAACTTTTTCGGTAACGAGCGCACCGAAAATCTGCTGCGGGAACGCTGCGCCCGTGGGGTGATATTGGAGCGTGTCCGCATACAGAAGCTTTGCGCCCGCACGATAGCCGAGAACAAGACCGTCAGCCGTTGCACCGTAGTGATTGGAAGTCGGGAATCCCTGATAGTGCATTCTGCCTGCACCGCCCGTTGCAATAATCACGGTTTTTGCACGCGCAACAAGCTTTTCACCTGTCTCCATGTTAAGGAGTACCGCACCTGCCGCATTTCCGTTTTCATCAAGAATAAGCTCGATTGCGGAGGTGAAATCCACAACTGGGATGCCGAGGTTAAGAACCTCATCACGCAGCGTGCGCATTATCTCCGCACCGGAATAATCCTTTGCCGCATGCATTCTTTTGCGGGATGTTCCTCCGCCGTGAGTCGTTATCATAGTTCCGTCCGGAGCCTTGTCGAACTCAACGCCGAGTTCGTTCAGCCACTGAATCGCACCCGGAGCATCACATACCAGCTTTTGGAGCAGTTCGCGCTTTGCTGCAAAATGCCCTCCGCCGTATGCATCAAGAAAATGAATCGCGGGAGAATCATTCGGCTTGTCCGCCGCCTGAATGCCGCCCTCTGCCATCATCGTGTTTGCATCACCTATGCGAAGTTTTGTGACGATCATCGTGTTTGCGCCCGCATTATGAGCTTCAATCGCTGCCGACGCTCCCGCGCCGCCGCCTCCTTCCATGCGATCGCATGCTCTCTGCCGCCGCCTCCGATAACCAGCACATCAACGTCGTAATCGATTTTTTCAAGGTCAATCTCGCACGGGTTGATTCGGCTGTGTGCCTGGAGCATTTCGCAAAGCTCATGCGGAACTTCCTCGCCGCTGTTTGCGCCGACTTTAAGCACCGCAAACTCACTTGTTTTATAATCCGGATGGTACTGTTTGAGCAGTTTTTCCTTTTCTTCCGCCGTCATTCGCGCAGGTTCAAGGGCAATGTTTGCTTCCCTTGCCGCTTCAACAGCGTTAAGGGATTCACGGAATTCCTTTGAGTACATAATCCTTCTTTGCCCCCTTATTTTTCAATATCCCTGTTGTTGTACAGCTCCTGCAATTCCGATGCAGGTTTGCCCATCAGAGCTTCCATCAGCTCGTCAAACGTTCCGTTTTCAATTTCCCGAACTCTGTTCTCAAGATGCTCGGATTTAGGCGCAAGATACTTGCCGTTCAGTCTTCTTGCAAGCATTGCAACCTGCGGATGCGATATTCCGGCAGGACAGCGTGAAGAGCAAACGCCGCACATCACGCAGTCAAAGGATTCCTCCGCGCACTTGTCAAACTCGCCGCGCTGAGCATATGCAATGTACTGCATTACGTTCAATCCCTGTGTGCAGCTCTTTGTGCATGCGTTGCATCCGACACAGGCATATATCTCCGGATAAAGCTGCATCATTATCTGCTCGGTGGGTTTAACCTTTTCAATGTCGTAAACCTGCTTGACGAGCGGGAAAAACGGCAGCGTTGCCACATACATGTCATTTTCAACCTTGGTTTGGCAGGCAAGACATGCGTGAAGTTCGCGGTCGCCTTTGATGCGGTAGATCGTTGCACATGCGCCGCAGAATCCGTTGCGGCAGCCGCAGCCGCGCACAAGCTGATAGCCCGCATATTCCATTGCCCGCATGATCGTCAAATCATCGGGGACGGTGTATTTTTTGCCGAAAAGGTAGATGTCAACCGTGTTTTCTTTCATTTTAAAGCATCTCCTCCAAAAACCTCAGTATTCGTTCGGAAGTGCATCCAGTTCGTCGCAGCGGAAAACGGGTCCGTCCTTGCAGACATATTTCGAACCGATATTGCACCTGCCGCATTTACCGATGCCGCATTTCATGCGAAGTTCCATTGTTGTGTATATTTGAGTTTTATCAAATCCGATCTCGCACAGTCCGGCAAGGGTAAATTTAATCATTATCGGCGGACCGCAGAGAATCGCGATCTTGTCGGTTGAAAAGCCCAATTCCTTGACATAGTTCGGAACAAAACCGACATGACCGCTCCACTCCGGCTGTTCTTTATCGATTGTGAGGTGTACGCTGACACCCGCATCAACAGCCCACTCATCAATTATTTCATTATAGTCTACCAAATCCTGCATACTGCGCGAACCGTAAACAATATCTATTTTGCCGTACCTGTCACGATAATGCCGGCAATAGTTAATCACGGAACGCAGCGGTGCAAGCCCGATTCCGCCTGCAATAAAGAGCAGATCGCGGCCTGCAAAAACGTCGTCCACAGGAAAGCCATTGCCGTACGGCCCGCGTATCGTAATCTGCTGCCCCGGTTCCATCGAATGCAGCCATTCTGTCACGCAGCCGCATTTTTTGATTGAAAACTCCATGAATTCCGTATTTGTCGGGGATGAAGTTATTGAGAACATCGCCTCGCCGACTCCGGGTACGGACAGCATTGCGCACTGCCCCGGACGGTGTTCAAACGCTTTTTTTCCATCCGGAGTTACAACGCGGAAAGTTTTAACGTCCGGCGTGTCTATCCTTATATCAGTAACAACGCCGATAACTGGCATCAGGGGATCTCGTGTTGCTGTAACAGACATTTTATTTCCTCCCTTCGGGGGTTTCACCGTTTTCGCAGTCACGGTTCTGCGGCTTCGCAAGAGCTTTCATGACTTTCACAATGTTCATGTTTATCGGGCATTTTGCAAGGCACCTGCCGCATCCCACGCACGAAAACAGTCCGTTGTTGTTTGTCGGATAATAGACCAGTTTGTGCATGAAACGCTGACGGAACCTTTCCGTTTGAGTCAGACGCGGCTGTCCCGCAGACATTTTTGTGAATTCCGAATACATGCATGAATCCCAGCAGCGGAACCGTTTCACACCGTGACCCGTGTCGAAATCCCGAATATCGTAGCATTGGCAGGTCGGACAAACAAATGTGCACGTGCCGCAGCCGAGGCAATGTGACGAAAGTTCTTTCCACTCGGGTGCATTGAAAAATTCATCCGTCTTCCCCGCCCCGAAAGCATCGGGTTTCAAACCCGCAAGCGGAAGTTTTTTAATCCGAGCCGAAACCGTATCGTAAACGGCTTTCATTTCTGCCGCATCCGCTTCCCCGTCCGCCTCCTCGGTGAGTGTGTTCAGCGAGTTCAGAAGAGCGGTGCCCTTCGCTGTTTTTGCATCGAGATAGAGTGTATCTTCGGATTCCGTGCAAACAATATCACCTTCGGGCGCACCTGCATCAATTCCGAATGATGCACAAAAACATGTTTCCTGCGGACGGGAGCATGCCAGTGACATTATGATGCCGTGCTCGCGGCGGTTCTTGTAGTAGGTATCAACGGGGTCGGAAAGAAAAACTCTGTCCAGTATTTCGAAACTCTTCACGTCACACGCCCTGACGCCGAACAGAACAAAATCCTCCGTTTCACTGCGGGTATCGACAATCTCTATTGTTTTTCCGCTCAGTTTAAAATCCATCAGGTTTTCGGTCTGCGGAAAGAAAAAGTCTTTTGCACTGCGAACAGTGTTCAAAGCTGCGGAACACTTTTTCCCGTTTTTCCACTCGGAAAACTTTGCTCCGCCTGCCGTATCCTGCGGCACATACAGTTTTGCACGTTCGGCAATTGCCGCAAAGAGCGAATTCAGCTCTGATTTTGCAATTTTACGCATTGTTTCCGCTCCTTTCAACCGCAGCCGAGGGTTCGATATCGTCCTTTGTGTAATTCACGATCGGGGCTCTGCTGCCTTCTTCCGCGCCCGCCTGATATTCGCCGTAAAAGGCATTGATATCCTTTATAAACTTTCGATTCAAAAGATGCAGCGGT
>OKWJ01002216.1_pt1 | contig 10720 bp, 14 predicted proteins | sample 1607121 | NCBI WGS metagenome assembly OKWJ01 (sample SAMN04414080, study PRJEB24778) | human gut metagenome | material: faecal | host: Homo sapiens | reverse complement strand
GAAAAATAAAAAGAAAGGGATATAATCCTCAAATAGCTTAAATTTTAAAGTATATAGGGGGTGTCGTAAAATATACACCCCCTCCTACATCGCGTCGGTATTAAAAAATTCTCCGGGGGATATTTTTGAGATTTGGTTTATATTTTATGTGGTATTTAAAAGAACATATACAATTTAGTTGTAAAGGAGACACATGTTCTTTGCTCTTTCCTTTCTCCTTTCAGTGAGAATGTTTCCAACTCTAGTCGTATATGTTCTTCTAAGTGCTACATAAATAGTATGTAAGTCCACAAAAATTACAAAAATATTATATATTTTATCGAAAGGAGACAACAATGATGAAAAAAGTTAAGGAGTCTAATACTAACAATTCTACTAGAAAGAGGCGACCAGCCTTAACACCCGAAGCTAGAGAAAATCAATTGATATCATTAGCTGTCGACCTTGCCGAAAAACAGTTAACAGAAGGAACTGCGTCTTCTCAGGTTATAACTCATTATTTAAAGCTTGGATCTACTAAAGAAAAGATTGAAAAAGAAATTTTAGAAAAACAAAAAGAGTTGATTGAAGCAAAAACTCAGAATTTACAATCAGCTAAAAGAATAGAAGAACTTTATACTAATGCATTAAATGCAATGAGAAATTATAGTGGTAATGGTGCTTCGGATGATTATTAGAACTTATTCAGAATTATCAAAACTTAAAACATTTGAAGAAAGATATAATTATCTACGTTTAGATGGGACGGTTTGTGAAGAAACTTTTGGTTTTGATAGATATATAAATCAAATTTTTTATAAATCTAAAGAGTGGAAATTAATTCGAAATTTTGTAATTGTAAGAGATAAAGGTTTTGATCTTGGTGTAGAAGGCTATGAAATACATGGAAGAATTTTAATACATCATATCAATCCGATTTCTAAAAGTGATTTTGAGAAAAAAAGCGATTTTCTTTTAAATCCAGAATATTTGATAACGACTATGCATTCTACCCACAATGCGATTCACTATGGTGATTATAATTTACTTAATTGTAATCTGGTAGTGCGAATAAAGAATGATACATGTCCATGGAAACAATGATGGGAGGAGAGTAATATGGAGAGTATATTAACGTCAATAAAGAAGTTACTCGGAATAACAGAAGAGTATACACACTTTGATTCCGATTTGATAATACATATTAACACGGCACTCGGAGTTTTAACTCAACTCGGAGTTGGACCGACTAATGGTTTTTCAATCGAAGATGAAGAGGATTTATGGTCTGATTTCATTGGCGAAGATCATAGACTTGAATTTATAAAATCATATGTGCACTTGAAAGTTAAACTTATTTTTGACCCACCATTAAGTTCGGCGGTGATAGAATCAATCAAAGAAACGATTAGTGAACTTGAATGGAGAATTCAGGTGCAAGCTGATAATTAACTTGAAAATGGAGGAATTTTAAAATGAATAATAATACATTATATCACCATGGAATACTTGGAATGAAATGGGGCGTTAGGCGCTTTCAAAATAAAGATGGTACACGTACTGATGCTGGAAAGAAAAGAGCAGTTAAAAATAAAGCGAGTTCTATGACTGATGAGGAACTTACTTCAAGAGTTAAAAGAATGAATTTGGAAAAAACATATAATAATTTATCTAAGCAAAACGTGAAAGCGTCTAAAATGGAGAAGACAAAGAAGGTTGTAGATGCATCTACAAATCTCTTGAATCAAGCAAAAAAACTTAATAGAGAGACAATAGATAATTCAAGAACTAAGGAAAAACTTGATTTAAGTCACATGACTGATAAAGAACTTAGAGATCGAATTAACAGATCAAATTTGGAAAGACAATATAACGATCTTTTTGCTAAAGAAACCACCAATATTTCTAAAGGGCAAAAATACACTTCCAATATACTTGAGGTTGGCGGAAGTGCATTGGCTGTAGCTAGTTCTGCTCTTGATATAGCGTTAGCTATTAAAGGGCTTAGAAGTTAGTAAATCATTTTTTACTCATTTTAACCCCTAAAATCGCAGAACTTATTGCTATTGTAAATGTTGCGGCTGTACCAGCAAAAGCTAAAATTCTCCGTTTGAAGTTACGACGTTCTTTTTCTAATTCGGAAAGTTTATCTGCAACTTCTATCATTTTTTCAATGATATATCTACGCTTTTTTTCAGAAAGAAAACGTCTTTTTAGAAGAATGCTTAAATCATCTAGTATTTTCTGATACGATTCTATCGTTTTTGCATGATCTTCTTTATCATCTTTAATAACAACATCGCACAAATTATATAGTTGCGAAATAATAGATTCTGCGGAATCTTTAAAGTTAGGAAATTGCTTAATACATTCAATAGCAGTTTCTTTTTCCATATTAGGAATATTGGAAACAAATTCAATAAGTTGTTTCTTAGAAATGCTACGAAAATCAGTTATGTTCAGTTGCTTTTTAACTTCGTCTGCTGATAATATCAATCTAGTCATAAGTGATATACCTCTTAAAAACTGTATTGATTTTTATTTACTACACATTATATATAAATACAAACTTGTTGTCAATATTAAAAAAAGAAAGGATGAAATGTTTATGGCGTTATCGAACACCGCTGTGCCAAGATACTACGGCATGTTTAGAGATGCCGTAATCAGAGGAGAAATTCCCGTATGTAAAAAAATTTCCATGGAGATGAATCGTATTGACGATCTTATCGCTAATCCTGGCGTATATTATGACGACCTAGCTGTTGAAGGATGGATAGCTTATTGTGAAAATGAACTAACATTGACCGATGGTTCGGACTTGAATCTTTTGGATACGTTTAAATTATGGGGAGAACAGGCTCTTGGTTGGTATTATTTTGTCGAAAGAAGTGTCTATGAGCCAAACCAAGATGGTCATGGTGGACATTACGTAAAAAAGAACATAAAAAAACGATTAATCAATAAGCAGTATCTCATCGTCGGACGAGGTGCTGCTAAATCTTTATATGATTCTTGTATGCAGTCGTATTTCGAAAATGTTGATACAACAACAACACATCAAATAACAACAGCACCTACTATGAAACAAGCTGAAGAGGTTATGTCTCCTATTCGTACAGCGATTACAAGATCGAGAGGCCCGTTATTTAAGTTTCTTACAGAAGGCTCATTACAAAATACTACCGGTTCAAAAGCTAATCGTACAAAGTTAGCATCTACGAAGAATGGTATTGAAAATTTCCTGACTGGTTCACTTATAGAGATAAGACCTATGAGTATTAATAAGCTTCAGGGATTGAGAGTAAAAATTGCTACTGTAGATGAATGGCTTTCCGGAGACATAAGGGAAGATGTTATAGGTGCTATTGAACAAGGAGCATCTAAAGTGGACGATTACCTTATCATTGCCACAAGTTCTGAGGGTACTGTTAGAAATGGTAGCGGCGATACAATCAAAATGGAATTAATGGACATCTTAAAAGGCGATTACATTAATCCGCACGTTTCCATATGGTGGTATGAACTAGATGACATTAAAGAAGTATCCGATCCTGATATGTGGTTAAAAGCAAATCCGAATCTAGGAAAAACTGTAAGCTATGAAACTTATCAACTTGATGTGGAAAGAGCTGAAAAAGCTCCCGCTGCTCGAAATGATATTTTAGCAAAACGATTTGGTATTCCTATGGAAGGTTACACCTATTATTTCACTTATGAAGAAACAATTCCTCATAGAAAACGAGATTATTGGCAGATGCCATGCTCTTTGGGTGCTGATTTATCACAAGGTGATGATTTTTGCGCTTTTACCTTTCTCTTCCCATTACCAAATGGAAGCTTTGGCATCAAGACAAGAAATTATATCACTTCCAATACTTTAATGAAACTTCCGGCTGCTATGCGAATTAAATACGATCAATTTATGGCTGAAGGAAGTCTTGTAGTTTTAGACGGAACAGTTCTAGACATAATGGAAGTTTTCGATGATTTAGATAACCACATAACTCAATGTAATTATGATGTTCGTACTTTTGGATATGATCCATATAATGCTAAAGAATTTGTTGAAAGGTGGGAATCCGAAAATGGACCGTTTGGTATAGAAAAAGTTATACAAGGTAGCAAAACCGAATCTGTTCCATTGGGAGAATTAAAGAAACTCTCGGAAGAAAGAATGCTTTTGTTTGATGAAGAATTAATGACATTTGCCATGGGAAACTGTATCACTCTTGAGGATACAAATGGTAATAGGAAACTTCTAAAGAAGAGACGCGAGCAAAAAATTGATGCTGTTGCCGCTATGATGGATGCTTATATCGCTTATAAGTTAAACAGAGATGCATTTGAGTAAAGAAAACAGAACGCATATTTGGAAAATAAATATTTTAAGGATTCGTGAAAGCGGTTCTTTTTTTATGTCTAAAAAGGAGGTAATTCAAAATGGAAATAAAATTCGGCTCCAGGCTAAAACATGCTTGGAATGCTTTTTGCAATAGGGACCCGACAAATTACTATAGAGATGTAGGCATGGGTTCTTCGTACAGACCGGATAGACCAAGATTCACTAGAGGTAATGAACGTTCTATTACAACATCTGTTTATAATCGTATAGCGTTAGACGTTTCTGCAACAGAAATAAGACACACCAGAGTTAATAATGATGGTAGATTTTTATCGGTTATTAATTCTACATTAAATAATTGTTTGACTGTTGAGGCTAATACAGATCAAACCGGACGCTCATTTATTCAGGACGTAGTAATGTCTATGCTGGATGAAGGATGTGTTGCAATTATTCCAACAGATACGATTGACGATCCTGATGAAACTGACTCTTATAAAATATTAGCATTAAGAACCGGTAAGATTTTGGAATGGTATCCTCAGCATATTAAGGTGAGGGCATATAATGAAAAAACAGGATTACAAGAAAATATTTTAATACCTAAGAGTCAAACCGGTATTATTGAAAATCCGCTATATGCGGTTATGAATGAGCCCAATTCTACAATGCAACGATTAATTAGAAAGCTTAGTCTTTTAGACGTAATAGATGAACAAAGTAGTTCTGGTAAACTGGATTTAATTATTCAATTACCTTATGTTATTAAAACAGAAGCAAGGCGTCGACAGGCAGAAAAACGTCGTAAGGATATAGAGGATCAGTTGGCGGGTACTAAATATGGTATTGCTTATACTGATGGTACAGAGAGAATAACACAGTTAAACCGTTCTGTAGAAAACAATCTAATGTCTCAGATTGAATACTTAACGAGTATGCTATACAGCCAGTTAGGTATTACCCAGAGTGTATTAGATGGTACTGCTGACGAGAAGACTATGCTAAATTATTATAACCGTACAATTGAACCGATTCTCTCAGCTATCGTTGATGAAATGACGCGAAAATTTTTAACTGAAACTGCTCGTACTCAACTACAAACAATTTCATTCTATAGGGATCCGTTTAAACTTGTTCCTGTTTCTGAACTTGCGGAAATTGCGGATAAGTTTACAAGAAATGAAATTGCAACTTCAAACGAATTTAGGCAGACTATAGGATGGAAACCATCTAAAGATCCTAAGGCTGATGAACTTAGAAATAGTAATCTTAAACTTCCAAGTAACGATGAAAGAGAAAATGATAATATAAAGGAGGAAATTCAAAATGAAGAATTATGATTTCGGCGGCTGGGCCACTCGAAATAATCTTAAATGCTCTGATGGAAGAATTATCCTGAAGAATGCGTTTAAACATAATGACGGACAAATGGTTCCGCTTGTGTGGAATCACCAGCATAATGACCCGAATAACGTTCTCGGACATGCTTTGTTAAAGAATTGTGATGAAGGTGTCTACGCATATTGTACATTTAATAACACAGAATCTGGAAGAAATGCAAAACTGTTAGTGGAACATGGAGATGTTTCAGCATTGTCTATTTATGCTAATCAACTTAGACAACAAGGATCAAACGTTCTTCATGGAGCGATTAGAGAGGTAAGCCTTGTACTTGCGGGTGCTAATCCCGGTGCATTTATTGATTCTGTGATTAGTCATGGTGAAGAATCTGATGAAGAAGCTATTATTTATACTGGTGAAAATATTTCACTGGTTCACTCTGAAAAAGAAGAGGGTGGCTCACAGAAAAAAGAATCTAAGTCTAATGATAAGTCAGAAGACGAAGAAACAGTAGAAGATGTATTTAACACGCTTACTGAAAGACAGAAAACAGTAGTTTATGCATTAATTGGTCAAGCTCTTGAAGAGGATGAAGAGACTAATGATGAAAAAGAAGAATTAGAAGGAGGCAATAAAGAAATGAAACATAATGTGTTTGACAAAGAAACAGAAATGAATGATGTACTTAGTCATTCAGATATAGAGGCAATTTTTGCCGATGCGAAAAGATATGGTAGTTTAAAGGACAGTGTGTTGGCTCATGGTATTGACAACATTGATTACTTATTCCCTGATGCAACGAATGTTACTGATATTCCACAGTTTATACAAAGAGATATGGGCTGGGTTCAGAAAGTTATGAATGGTGTACATCATACGCCTTTCTCTCGTATAAAGTCAATTTTAGCTAATATAACCGAAGACGACGCTCGTGCAAAAGGTTACATAAAAGGTAAGCAGAAGAAAGATGAAGTGTTTACGCTGTTAAAGCGTACTACTTCCCCTACTACTATCTATAAGAAACAGAAGTTAGACAGAGATGATGCAGTTGATATTACAGATTTTGATGTGGTTGCTTGGCTTAAGTCTGAGATGAGAATGATGCTTGATGAGGAAATAGCTCGTGCTGTACTTATTGGTGACGGTAGAAACAGCTCATCTGACGACAAAATTAATGAGCAGAATATTCGTCCTATTTCAACTGATGATGACTTATATACAATCAAGGCTACCGTTGATGTTACGTCTGACGCTACATCTGATGATAAAGCTAAGGCATTTATTCGTGCGGCAATCAGGGCTCGTAAGAATTATAAGGGTTCTGGTGAACCAACACTTTATACTACGGAAGATGTTCTTACTGATTGTTTACTTCTCGAAGATGGCATTGGACATATTATTTACGATTCAGTTCAGAAGCTTGCTAATACTCTTCGTGTAAAGGAAATAGTTACAGTTCCTGTAATGGAAGGCGTAAAGGGCAAGAATAATGGAGATTTAATGGGTATCATAGTTAATCTCGTAGATTACAACATTGGTGCTGACAAGGGCGGTGCTGTGAACATGTTTGATGACTTTGACATTGACTATAATGCACAGAAGTATCTTATAGAGACCCGTTGTTCAGGTGCTTTGATTAAGCCTTATTCAGCTATTGCTATTGAATGTACTTCAGCGAATCAATAGGCTTAAATATATTAAAACGGAGGAAAATTCAAAATGGCAAAATTCTACGGAGTTATTGGTTATAGTGAAACAAAAGAAACCAAATCTGGTGTGTGGAAAGAATGTGTAACCGAGAAAAATTATTATGGTGACGTGCTTCAATTCAACAGAAGATTAGAAACAAGCGATAATCTCAATGATAATTTAAACATTAACAACAAAATCAGTATAATTGCCGATCCATTTGCTTATGAGAATTTTCGTTTAATTCGTTATATTAAATGGATGGGTTCAAAGTGGAAAATAACTAATGTGGAAGTTCAATATCCTCGACTCATCCTGACAATTGGAGGTATATACAATGAATAATCGTATTAAATTACATGAAAAATTAGTAAATATATTAGGTTCAAGATATGTATATTTTCAGCCTCCAGAAACGATCAAAATGGTTTATCCATGTATTATATATAAACTTAATAACATAGATACGCTACATGCTGATGATAAACCATATATAAATACAAACAATTATTTAATAACAATTATTGATAAAGACCCAGATTCTATTATTCCTAATAAGTTATTTAATTTACCTATGTGTAGATTTGATAGAACTTATACCTTGGATAATTTGAATCATTGGGTCTTTAATTTATATTTTTAGGAGGTACGTATAAATGAGTAGACTTATTTGGGATAAAATTGGTGAAAAACAATATGAAGCTGGTGCTAAAATGGGTGTTCTTTACCCTATTGATACAAAAGGTGCGTATTCATTAGGAGTTGCTTGGAATGGACTTACTGCTGTACAAGAAAAACCATCAGGAGCAGAACCGACTGCACTTTACGCCGACGATATTAAATACATAAATCTTATTTCAGCAGAAGAATTTGGTGCAACAATTGAAGCTTATACTTATCCGGATGAATTTGCAGAATGTGATGGTTCAGCAGAGATTGCAACTGGAGTTTCTATAGGTCAGCAAAAGAGAAAGATGTTTGGTTTATGTTATAGAACAGCTTTAGGTAACGATACTGAAGGATTTGATCATGGTTATAAACTTCACATTGTTTATAATTGTTTTGCTGCTCCATCTGAAAAAGGCTATTCTACTATCAATGATAGCCCAGACGTAATTACATTCTCTTGGGAAGTAAGTACTACACCGATTGAGATTCCTGGATTTAAACCTTCTGCTACCATTACGATTGATAGCACTAAGACTGATAAAACTAAATTGAAAGCATTAGAAGATATCCTTTATGGTTCTGAAGATGCTGAACCTAGACTTCCGTTACCTGATGAACTTATAACATTAATGGGTGGAGAAACAAATTAATTCAACCTATATTATTTTTGATGAAATATTGTAAATTGATATAAAATTATTGCAATGAGCCGTATTCAGTTAAAATCTGGCGGCTTTTTTATTTGAAAGGAGAAAATGGAATGTTAAAAAAAACTATTACTTATACTGATTATAATGGTATCAAACGTACTGAGGATTTTTGGTTTAACCTTAATACCGCTGAAATTGCAGAAATGGAATTAGGTACAAGTGGTGGGTTTACTGAATTTATTAATAAAATAATTAATACTAATGACGTTCCCGCTATTATAAAGGAATTCAAAGAAGTGATACTTAAAGCTTATGGTGAAAAGAGTTCTGATGGAAGAAGATTTATTAAGTCAAAGGAAATGTCAGTAGAATTCTCTCAGACTGAGGCATATTCTAACTTATTCATGGAACTTGCTACAAATGCTGTAGCTGCATCAGCCTTTATAAATGGTATAATGTCAGTGGATATTAATGTAAAAAAGTCTACAAATACTAATGAAATTGTTGACAAAATAGTTAATGGATTAGAACCGATTGAGCCCTAACAAGGGCTCTTTCTTTTTCGCTAATATAAACTGGGAGGTTTAAAGAATGCTTCAAATCACAATACCAGCCACAGAGCAATGGGATGGAATTAAAGAAGAATTTAATTATACGAAAGAACAAACTTTGCAATTAGAGCATTCTTTGATTTCTCTTTCAAAATGGGAATCAAAATACTGTAAATCTTTTCTTGAAAATAAAGATCAAACACATGAAGAGTTTATAAATTATGTAAGATGCATGACTATAACACAAAACGTTGATCCATTTATTTACTATAACCTATCTAAGGATAATATAGAAAAAATAAACGATTATATAAATGCTCCAATGACTGCCACGTATTTTTCAGAAGATAAGTCTAAAGGAAGAAGTAGAGAAATAGTTACATCGGAACTCATTTATTATTGGATGATAAATGCTAATATACCCTTTGAAAGGCCAAAAAGGCATTTAAATCGATTACTTACTTTGATTAAGGTTTGTGGTGTTAAAAATAGCAAGCCTGTACCTAAAAGTAGAAATGAAATAATGCGACGAAACTCTTCGTTAAACGCAGCTAGAAGACAGAGATTTAATACAAGGGGTTAACAAAGGAGGATGGAAATGAGCAGAGATATTACAATGTGTCATCCTGAATTACAGGAGAAGGCTGTCAAACTTATAGTTGAATGTAAGAAGCAAGGTTTGATTGTAAAACTTGGTGAATGTTTCAGAAGTGCTGCTGAACAGGATGCATTATATGCACAGGGAAGAACCAAACCAGGCAATATTGTTACTAATGCGAAAGGCAGTTCTTATAGTTCGATGCATCAGTGGGGTGTTGCCTTTGACATAATCAGAAATGACGGAAAGGGTGCTTATAATAATTCCGATGGTTGGTTTAATAAAGTTGGAAGGATTGGTAAGGCATTAGGTTTGGAGTGGGGCGGTGATTGGACAAGTCCTGTAGATACTCCGCATTTTCAGCTGAAACAATGGGGAAGTACACCAAGTAAACTTAAAAGGCTTTATGGTAATGTTAATGAATTTAAAAAGATTTGGAAAAATTATAAGATTCAGAGTATCAAGGAGGAAAATGATATGACGGAAGCAGATGTAAAAAAGATTGCTACACAGGTGGCTAATGATCTGATTTATTATTATGTAACAAGTAAAGAAGAAGATGTGTATAACAATCTTGATGAAGTTCCTGACTGGGGTAAGCCTACGGTTAAAAAGTTGCTTTACAAGGGCATCTTAAAGGGTACTGATGAAGGTTTAAATTTAAGTCAGACAATGCTCAGGCTCTTTGTAGTTAACGATAGAGCTGGATTATATAACTAAGGAGAAATAATTAATGATAACGTTCAGACATAAAGGTGGCGATTTTTCTAAAACCAAACGTTATTTAGAGAAAGTAAAAGAGGCTGCTCGATTTAAAGTTCTCGATAAATATGGTAGAGAGGGAGTTGCCGTCCTTTCGTCTGCAACACCTGTTGATTCGGGTCTTACTGCTAACTCG
>OKWJ01002215.1_pt1 | contig 10722 bp, 9 predicted proteins | sample 1607121 | NCBI WGS metagenome assembly OKWJ01 (sample SAMN04414080, study PRJEB24778) | human gut metagenome | material: faecal | host: Homo sapiens | reverse complement strand
GGCGAAGCGGAGTCGCCGCGCACCGATGCATCCCCCGACGCCCCTCGCGGAAGGGAGACGCCGCCGCATGGCCCGGACGGCCGGCGCCAAAACGGCCCCGACGCCATATGTGACAAAAATTCCACTTATTTCGGCAAATAATTGAACGATTCGTAATCATTTTTTGCTTAAATTTGCACATCCGTAAAATAATACATATATTTAAATTATGATTCGTGAACTTTTCGCCGTGGGCCTGGGAGGCGCCGCCGGAAGCATCGTCCGCTATATGCTCTCCGTCTGGCTGCTCGGAGGGCACACGCTGCTGGGTTTTCCGGCCGGAACGTTCACGGTCAACGCCGCGGGATCGCTGCTGATCGGCATTCTGCTGGAGACCACGAATTCGGCTGCGGCAGGATGGTTGCTCATCGCAGGATTCTGCGGAGGATTCACCACCTTTTCGACCTTTTCGGCCGATGCCGTGCGGTTGCTGCGTGCCGGAGACTACGGGCCTGCGACGGCCTACATTGCGTTGAGCGTCGCGGTCTGCATCGCCTTCGCCGCACTGGGCATGTGGATCGGAGCGCAAATTGCACGCAATTAAAAATGAAAAATTAAGAATTAAAAATAACCTGCAACCCGGTTAAATCCCGGCTGAAATCCCGGTCGCGCTGCGACAAGCCCCCTCCGAGGAGGGGATTTAGGGGAGGGTTAGAATTGGATACGCGGCGGAACGCCGCGAATTAGATGGCTGAATTTGCCCGGGTTAGGCTTGTAAACGACGCCGAAGGCGGCGACAACACCGCCCGGAAGCGCAACGACGAAGAAAAAACGCAAACAACCGGATTGCAGCCCTAAAGCGAATGAAACGTACGCCATCTCCCTCCCCGAGGGAGGGCCGGGGTGGGGTCAGGCTTGTAAACGACGCCGAAGGCGGCGACAACACCGTCCGGAAGCACAACGACGAAGAAAAAACATAAAAACTTAAAATAGAAGTTATGGTAATTCTGGTTTTAAACTGCGGCTCCTCTTCGATCAAATATCAGGTGATCGACATGGAGGACGCGTCGAGCAAACTGCTCGCAAAAGGCATCGTGGAACGTATCGGCCTCCCGGAAGGCGACCTGACCCATAAACCCGTCGGCAAGGAGCCGTTCGAGCTTCACCAGCCGATTCCCGACCACACGACCGGCATCAAGCTCGTGCTCGACGCCCTCACCGACCCCGCCCACGGCGTGATCGCGTCGCTCGACGAAGTGAAGGCCGTCGGCCACCGCGTAGCCCACGGCGGCGAGTTCTTCCCCGAGAGCTGCATCGTCACCGAGGACGTCAAGACGAAGATCCGCTCGCTGTTCGAGATCGCCCCGCTGCACAACCCCGCCAATCTCGAAGGCGTGCTTTCGATCGAAAAGGTCCTGCCGGGCGTGAAGCAGGTCACGGTGTTCGACACCTCGTTCCACCAGTCGATCCCGGCGGTGAATTACATGTACGCCCTGCCCCACGCCTATTACGAGAAATACCGCGTGCGCAAGTACGGCTTCCACGGAACCAGCCACAAGTATGTGGCCAAGGTGGGCGCCGAACTGGCCGGACTGGATTTCCACAACTCGCGGATCATCACCTGCCACATCGGCAACGGCGGTTCGGTGACGGCGATTCTCAACGGCAAGTCCTACGACACCTCGATGGGCTTCTCGCCGCTCGACGGCCTGGTGATGGGCACGCGCTGCGGCCAGGTGGACGCCAGCGCCATCACGTTCATCGGCGAAAAGGAGGGCATGAGCTATGCCGAGCTGAACACGATGATGAACAAGAAGTCGGGCGTGCAGGGCCTCACGGACATTTCGAGCGACATGCGCGACATCGACCGCGCCTACGACGAGGGCAATCCCCGCGTAATTCTGGCGCGCGATATGTACTACGGACGCATCAAGAAGTTCATCGGCGAATACGCCGCCGAAATGGGCGGTGTCGACATGATCATCTTCACGGGCGGCGTGGGCGAGAATTCGTGCGAAATGCGCGAGGCGGTCTGCACCGGACTGGAGTTCATGGGCGTGAAATTCGACCCTGCGGCCAACAAGGGCGCGCGCGGCGTGAACAAGATCCTCTCGGCGGCGGATTCGAAAGTCAAGGTAGCCACCATCGCCACCAACGAGGAGCTGGTGATCGCCACGGACACCTACAATCTGGTAAAATAACGTCCGCATCCCGGCCGCATGCGATAAGCCCCTCCCGAGGGAGGGTTTTGGGGTGGGGTCGGGCTTGCAAACGATGCCGACGGCGGCGGCAACGACCGCCAACAGCCGACAGCATAGAGGCAAAACAACAAAGCATATATCAATTTTAAACGTAACAACACCATGATTCAGCATCTTACCGAAATCGTCGAGGAGGCGAGGAAACAGGGTAAAAAACGTCTTGCCGTAGCTTACGGACAGGATTCGCATACGCTGGAAGCGGTCTACGAAGCCTATAAGGAGGGTCTCGTGGAGCCTACGCTCTTCGGCGACAAGGAGGTTATCAAACAGGTCTGCCAGGAGAACGGCATCGACATCAACGCCTTCAACATCGTCAACGAACCCAACGATGTGAAATGCGTCCAGCAGGCCGTCGCATCGGTCGTTTCGGGCAACGCCGACGTTCTGATGAAAGGTCTGGTCTCGACCGACAAATACATGCGCGGCATCCTCAACAAGGAGGCCGGGCTGTTCCCCCCGAAAGGCGTCCTGAGCCACGTTTCGATCGTCGAAATGCCCTGCTACCACAAACTGCTGATCATCTCGGACGTGGCGGTCATTCCGCTCCCCGACTTCAAGCAGAAGATGGTGCAGATCGGCTACCTGGCCCGTACGGCCAACCTGCTGGGCATCGCGACGCCGAAAATCGCCTGCATCGCCCCCTCGGAGCAGCTGCTCCCCAACGTGATCTCCTCGACCGAAGGCGCGCTGCTGGCCAAGATGGCCGACCGCGGCCAACTGGGCAACGTCGTCGTCGACGGTCCGCTGTCGCTGGACGTGGCGCTCTACAAGGAGGTCGCCGAGCACAAAAAGGTCAAGGGTTCGTCGGTGGCCGGCGATCCGGACTGCCTGCTGTTCCCCAACCTCGAATCGGCCAACGTCTTCTTCAAGTCGGTCACGCACCTCTGCGGCGGCGAACTGGCGGCGATGGTCATGGGTACGAAGGTTCCGTGCGTGCTCACCTCGCGCGGCGACACGAGCAAGACCAAGCTCTTCTCAATAGCGCTGGCCTGCCTGGCAGTAAAAAAATAAAATTCCGGTCATCCGGACCTAACCCAATCTTAAACCAGCCCGACGAAAGAAGCAACGCCTCCCGGTTGAAAGTCACCCTTCGACAATCAGTCGTTGCGAATCCGTCGGACTCACGTTAAAAACGAACCGAGAACTTATGGGCTACAAAATTTTAGCAATAAATCCCGGCTCAACGTCTACAAAGGTCGCCCTCTACGACGAGGAGCGGCCTTTGTTGGAATTGAACCTCCGTCACTCCACCGAGGAAATCTCCCGCTTCGCCGGCGTGAACGACCAGCTGGACTGGCGCCGCGGACTGATCCTTTCGGCGCTCCGCGAAGAGGCGTTCGACATCAGAAACCTCTCGGCGGTGATCGGCCGCGGCGGACTGATACGCCCCATTCCCGCAGGAGTCTACGAAGTCAATTCGCGCATGCGCTACGATCTGCGGAACGCGCAGATGAAACACGCCTGCAACCTCGGAGGACTGCTGGCCGCACAGATCGCCCACATGGCGGGTGTCAAGGCCTACATCGCCGACCCGCCGGTGGTCGACGAGATGGACGACGCGGCACGCATCTCGGGCATGCCGATGTGCCCGCGCAAACCGGTCTTCCACGCCCTGAACCAGAAGGCCACGGCGCGTCTCCACTGCGAACGGATGGGCTGGGTGTACGAAGAATCGAATCTGATCGTGGCCCACATGGGCGGCGGCATTTCGGTCGCCGCACACAAGCAGGGACGTATCGTCGACGTCAACAACGCGCTCGACGGCGACGGTCCTTTCGCCCCGGACCGCGCGGGGAGCATCCCCTCGAGCGAACTGATCAAGGTCTGCTTCTCGGGACAATATACGAAAGAGGAGCTGCTGAAATTCATTTCGAGCAAAGGCGGGCTGGTGGCCTACCTGGGAACCAACTCCGTGATTCAGGTCATGGAACGCATCGCACAGGGCGACCAGCGGGCCAAAAAGGTTCTCGACGCCATGTGCTACAACATCGTGAAACAGATCGGAGCCATGGCCGCGGCCCTCTCGGGCAGCGTTCAGGCCATCGTCCTCACGGGCGGCATCGCCTACAACGAGCCTGTCGTGAAGTACATCCGCGAACGCTGCTCGTTCATCGCTCCGATCGCGGTCTATCCGGGCGAGAACGAACTCGAAGCGCTGGTCACCAATGCGCTGGTGGTGCTCCGGGGCGTCATCACCCCCAAAGTCTACAAATAACCCGCATTCTTCCGGGAAACGAACGGGCCGCATCCTTCCGGGGTGCGGCCCGTTCGTTCAGATGCGGGAGCAACGGGAGTGGTAAAAATAACGAAACACCCCTGCGTCACTCGAAAGCGATACTCTTCCAGGTAAGCGGATCTCCGTAGTAGTTCGTGGCCCATTGGTCGGCGGACGCAGCTTTCGGTGCCGCCGTGCCGGTGCTGTAATGCTTGTCGGCATTCAGCGTAAGATCGCATACTTTGGCGAAGTTCGGGCTGAAAGGAGTTGCGCCGTCCTTCATCTCCAGGGTAATATTGCCGGCAGCTGTCAGCCGCAGCTCGGTCAGAGCATCGCAGTGCTGAAATGCGCTGTATCCGAGTCGGGTCGTTTCGGGCAGCGAAAGGGAGGTCAGACCGGAAGCCATGAAAGCTGCGTTATAAATCCGAACCGCCTCGGGCAGTTGCACGCTCTCCAGCGAAGGGCAGCCCGACAAGGCCTGCACTCCGACCTCCTCCACGCCGTCGCAGGAGACGAAGCTCAACGCCTGGCAGGCGAAAAATGCCAAACAGCCGAGCGCTTTCACTCCGGCGGGCAGTCTCACTTCGCGCAGGGCGGGATAGGCATAATGGAACGCTCCGTTATCATATTTTTGTCCGTCGAACGCCCTTGCCGGCAGGCCGCGGACATCGCCCGGGGGAAAGTTGAAATCGTCGTCCACCCGTCCGTTCACATTCACTTCCGGCCAGTCGGTCACGCCGGTCAGGTCGATCTTTTCCACGCCGGAGTCGTAGAAAGGGTTGCCGACCGGAGAAGTGCCGGAAAAGGAGACCCGAGCGGGAATCCCGATCTTGGCAAACTCGCCCGTCAGTTTGAATTCGGTGATGCCCGCGTCGAGTGCGGCTCCGATCGCGGTCTTTACCTCATCGGCGGTCATCCGGGTCATATCGACCGTGCCGGATACCGGTGACGCCTTGTTCCCGCCGCCGTCCGAGCACCCCGCCAGCGCCAGCACCGCGGCCGACACGGCCAATGCGGCCGTAAAAAATCCTTTCATCATCATATTGCATTCGTTTTAATCCGATGATAAAAGTAGCGCAAAACGGCTGCGGAGGAGTCCGGGAACTTAAAAAACAACGCCGGGTTTCTGGACTCGGCGTTGTTTTCATTCTTGCGAAGGGGCGATCGGGTCTCCGCCGGCATAGCGGCGGCGGTATTCGCCGGGCGACATGCCCGTCACTTCGGAGAACTGCGCGAAAAAAGTACTGCGCCCGTGGATGCCGACCATCTCGCCCACCTCGAGGGCCGAAGCCCCGGGATGCTCCAGCAACAGCCGCTGCGATTCGGCAATGCGCAGGGCGCGTATCCACGATTTGAAGTTAAGCCCCAACTCGGAGTTGACATACCGCGACAGGTAACTGCGGTTGCACCCGACCTCGCGGGCCAGCGACTCCAGCGAAAGCCCCGGGCGAACATACCCTTTCGCGGCGATCCATTCGTCGAGCGCCGTACGGATATTCACCCCGGCGGCCAAAGGCTCCGGCACATCGTCGGCGATCACGGGAGCGATCCGCCCGAACTCCGCGGGATAGTTGATATACTTCATTCCGAAGAAGGTGTAGAACACCATGTAGACCCCCGTAAAAGCAAACAGGTAAGGCATCCCTAACCCCGACACCAGCCATGCCGCGGCCGTCAGTCCGATCAGGGCCGTCATCAGAAACGACACGGCCACCCATCGCAGACGGCGCATCTCTCCGTCCGAAAAAAAGTTGTCCAGCTTGCGGCGACAGACCCGGTATTCGCGTACGAAAGTCCGCGCAAAGAGGGCTATCTGCACACAATAAGCGGCTGCCGTCAGCCGGAAAAGCACCGGAAAGGCCTGCGGAAAGAACAACATGCAGCCGAACAGCGACGCCGTTCCGGCAGCCACGGCAAGCAGATGACGGCGAACTCCCCGCGCAAGCGGAAAACGGGAGTTGACCAACGTCACCAGCGCCCCGGAGAACATCGTGGCCTGCACCGCAGCAACGGCCAGCACCAGAATCCGCGTGAAATCCAGCTCATACTCCTCCCGCAAGAAGAGCAGCCACAGCACATCGGTGAAAGCGAGCGAAAAGTAGGCCCAGCCGACAAAACGGCGCGAAAGGCGGTAATTGCACAGGCGTTCATCGCCCGGCATACGCAGCCAAAAAAGAGATCCGCCGACCACCGCGAGAATGATCGCCGAACAAAGCAACACTCCGGCATAGAGTGAATCGGGTTGTCGGAACATGTCAGAGGCCCTTGGGTTTCAAACCTTATTTTTTCAGCTGCCTGCGCACGATGGTCGTCACCTCCCGGAAGGCTTCCAGCCGGAACAGCGCCGACAGCGCGAGGTAGCTGACCACGCCCGTCGCCAGTTCGGCCAGCAGCCGCACGAGGTCGTTGCCGGGAATCGCCGCGGCCGTGAGCCGCACGAGGAGGTACATCGTCCCCGACACCAGCGCCACGGGCAGCAGCGTACGGACGAAACGCCGGAACGTCAGGGAGGTGAAGCGCATCGTCGCCAGGAAATTGACCGCCATTTCGCAGAATGCGATGGCCACCAGCCCCCATACCACGGCCATCACGCTGTGCGGAATCGTCACGGCGAAAATCGCCGTCATAATGATCTTCTTCACCACTTCGAGACGCACGATCAACGGACCCTTACACCTTGCTTTCAACACATTGTAAGCCGTCAAAGCGATCGGCGAGAACAGTCCTGCCAGACATACCGCCTCGAAATAGGGAACCGTCGGCATCCACTCCTCGCCCAGCAGCACGGCGAACATGTCGCGGGCCACGGCCGACATGCCCAGCATGATCGGAAACATCACGTAAGAGACGACCATCACCACCTGCCGATATCCTTCGGCGAACCTCGGGGCGTCGTCGCGGATCTTCGCCAAGGCCGGGAACGTGACGTTCTGCACGGCCTGAATGCCCGTCGCGGCGGGCATGTCCTTGAGTTTCACCGCCTGGTCGAACGATCCGAGCACCGCGGGCGAATAGAGTTTTCCGAGAAAAAACTGGGGTATCTTGTTATAGAAATTCGAAATCAGGTCCGTCACCATCAGACTGCACCCGAACGGCGCCATCTCGCGCAGGGGCTTCAGCCCGCACTTGCCGCAGGGGCGCCAGTCGCTCAACCACCACAGCAGCGCGGTCCGCATCCCGACCGCGATCACACGCTCCGCCACGAGGCTCCAGATGCCCCACCCGGCCATCGCCAGCGCAATGGCCGTAAGCCCGCCCGCCAGCGACGAAAGGAAGGTCACCTTCGAGAGCAGCGCGAAACGGAACTGCCGGATGAAAATCGTATTCTGAACGGCGCACAGGGCGTTGAGCGGCAGCAGCAGGAAGAAAACCGGGGCGATCCGCGCGATTTCGGGCATGCCGTACCAGCGCGCCGCAAAGGGCGCCAGGGTCACCAGCACCCCGTAGAGCACCGCCGAAACGGCGATGTTGAAAAGGAAAACCGACTTGTAATCGCTCTGCGAAGGCCCTTTGTGGCGGACCAGACTCTGCGAGAACCCGCTGTCGACGATCACCAGCAGCACCGTCACGACGGCCGACGGAATGGACATGAAGCCCAGTATGTCGCGCGTCAACAGGCGCAGGATGACCAGCCGCACGGCCATCGCGAGGAGCATCGAGCCGATCTTCTCGGCCATGCTCCACGCCACGCCCTGCGCGACTTTCTCTTTGAGTTCGCCGCCCAACAGCCTAACAGTTGTGCTGCGCGACGATCTCCTCGTTACGCTTGCGGATATTCTGCACGTTGGCGATCTCGACGTACGACGCACCGCCGTCGGGACCGAAACTGCCGCCCACGATGGCCATCAGGTCCCCGTCGTCGAGTTTGCGGTACTGGTCGAGGAACTCCAGCGCATCGACCAGGAAATGGTATCTGTCGGAGAGTTCCTGATTCCGGAGAATCGGCACGACACCGTACGACAGGGCCAGAATCCGCTGCGCATGCAGCTGGTAGCAGACGGCCATCACGGTCTTGCGGCCGCGGAACGCCGCCAGATAACGGCCCGTGCGGCCCGTCTTGGTGTCGAGCACCACGTATTTGATCGGCAGGTTGGTCGAGGCGCGCACGGCCGAACGGGCCAGCTGCGCGGTGATCTCGTGGTTCACCGAAACCATGTCCATGTCGATCATCGGCTTGAAATGCGTCTCGTCGCGCTCGATCTCGCGGGCGATGCGGGCCATCGTCTCCACCGACTGCACGGGAAAATCGCCCATGGCGGTCTCGTCGCTCAACATCACGGCGTCCACACGCTCGTAAATGGCGCTGGCCACGTCGCTCACCTCGGCGCGCGTCGGACGCGGGGACTTGACCATCGAATAGAGCATCTGCGTGGCGATGATCACGGGACGCTTGGCGCAGATACACTTCTCGACGATACGCCGCTGCGTGTTGGGGATCACCTCGGCGGGAAGCTCCACGCCCAGGTCGCCGCGGGCGACCATGATGCCGTACGAAGCCTCGATGATCTCGTCGATGTTGTCCAGTCCCTCCTGGTTCTCGATCTTCGAGATGATCTTGATGTTACTGCCGTGGGCGTCGAGAATATCCTGCACGGCCCGGATGTCGCGCGCCGAGCGCACGAACGAATGCGCGATGAAATCGACGTCGTTCTTCACGGCCCATTCGATGAAGCGGCGGTCCTTTTCGGTCACCGACGGCAGGTCGATCGACACGCCCGGCACGTTGACGCTCTTGCGCGAACGCATGGCGCCTCCCACGACGAACTCGCAGTCCAGCTCCGTATCGTTCTTGCCCACGACGCGGATTTCCAGCTCGCCGTCGGCGATCAGCATCCGCGCCCCGACGGGAATGTCGCTCACGATCGACGGCACGTTCATGTAGACCACCTTGCGGGTCGTGAAGTCCGAGCCGTCCGAACCGCGCACGGCCACCCGGTCCCCCGGGCGGAAATTGATGCTGTTGCCGTATTCGTCGGCGATCGTCGTGACGCGGATTTCGGGTCCTTTGGTATCTATCATAATCGGAATGGCCGGGTTCACCCGGTGCACCGTCTCGACGATATGCGTGGCCCCGTCCTCGGAGACGTGCGCCGAATTGACGCGCACCACGTCCATACCCGCGTCGAAAAGCTGTTTTACGAACTCTTCGGTGCAGCGGAAATCCGACATCGTAGCGACAATCTTGGTTTTTTTCATGCGATACATAGAGCTATGTTTTTACGTTTATATTATCCTTCGATACGCTCTCGGGCGGTGTTGCCGCCGCCGTTGGCGTCGTTCACAAGTCTGTCCACCCCGAATCCCTCCCCGGAGAGGACTTGAAGGCAGCGTTGCCGGGCTTCCGCCCCGACGCAACTATTTTTCCGCGCCTGTCAGCAGCGCGTACACGCCCAGCCGATAGGAGTTCAGGCCGAACCCCATGATCGACCCCGCGGCCACGGGAGCCAGCAGCGAGGTGTGGCGGAACTCCTCGCGGGCGAGGATCGAGGAGATGTGCACCTCGACGACGGGAACCGACACGGCCGACACGGCGTCGCGCAGCGCCACCGAAGTATGCGTATACCCGCCGGCATTGAGCACCACGCCGTCGTAAACGCCGTCGGCCTGCTGCACGGCGTCGATCAGTTCGCCTTCGATGTTCGACTGGAAGTAGCCGAACTCCACCGAGGGATAGTTCGCTTTCAGCGCTTCGAAATACGACTCGAAAGTCTGCGATCCGTAAACCCCGGTGTCGCGCCGCCCCTGAAGATTGAGGTTCGGTCCGTTGAGAATCAATATCTTCATAGTTTCATTCATTAACCTAACGCCCCAAGCGGGCGATTCCCGGACAAAGATAATCAAATTCACCGAAAAAATCGGTAACTTTGCGCCATAACACAACTCTTCCATGACCGAATTCGGATTCATCGACAGCATAAAAACCCTTTTCGCCCCGCTTCCCGACAACGGATTCGAGGGCATCGGCGACGACTGCTCCGTGTTGTCTGTCGGCGGCGGCGAATCGCTGGTCTTCACCGCGGACCTGCTGACCGAAGGGGTCCATTTTCTCCGCACGGCGACCTCGCCCCGCGAGTTGGGACGCAAATCCCTCGCCGTAAACTTGAGCGACGTGGCCGCAATGGGCGCCCGCCCCGTGGCGACGCTGCTCTCGATCGCCCTTCCGGCCGATGCCGCCGATGCGTGGGCCGCAGAGTTCATGCTCGGCTACCGGGAACTGTCCGAGGAGTTCGGCGTGACGCTCGCCGGGGGCGACACGACCCGCTCGCT
>OKWJ01002206.1_pt1 | contig 10756 bp, 7 predicted proteins | sample 1607121 | NCBI WGS metagenome assembly OKWJ01 (sample SAMN04414080, study PRJEB24778) | human gut metagenome | material: faecal | host: Homo sapiens | reverse complement strand
TAGAGCGCCTGCTCGACAAGCAGGAGGTCAGCGGTTCAAATCCGCTTGTTCCCACCAACGAAAAAACGCCTCTCGGGAGACTCCGAGAGGCGTTTTTGTGCCCAGAACCTTATTCCGGTGCCGCTATGAATACCATTTGGATCGTACTCCCCATTCTGATCGTGCTGATGTTCCAGCTCGGTATCGAACTCGACCGGCAGGCGTTCGCCGGGGTGTTCCGCCGTCCCGCGGCCGTCGTCGCGGGGCTGCTCGGGCAGCTCCTGGCACTGCCGCTCATCGCTTTCGGCGTGGCGCTGGCGTTCCGGCTTCCGCCCGTGTGGTTCATGGGGCTGATGCTGATCGCCTGCTGTCCCGGAGGCAGCTCGTCGAACGTCTTTTCGATGCTGGCCAAGGGCGACGTGGCTTTGTCGGTGACGCTGACGGCGTTGAGCAGCGTCGTCACGCTCTTCACGATTCCGGTGGTGATGGGTTTCGCGGCGCGCTTCGTCTCCGTGCATGCCGATGCGGCCATCGACCTCCCGGCCGGGAAACTGCTGGTTCAGAATATCGTCCTGCTCTTCCTGCCGATGGCCGCGGGAGCCCTGTTCCGCCGCTGGCGTCCGGATACGGCCCGGCGGGTCCATGCGTCGCTGGGGCGCGTAGCCTTTCCCGCACTGATGCTGCTGGCCGCGGTTTTTTTCGTGCAGTATGCCGGCACCATTCTGGAAAACCTCGGGACGCTGGGGTTGGCCGCCGGGGCGCTGATCCTGCTGGCCATGAGCGCCGGGTCGCTGCTGTCCCGGGTGTTCGGACTGCGGAGGGCGGCGCGGAGAACCGTCGTCATCGAGGTCGGGATGCAGAACGCCGCGCAGGCCATCGCCATCGCCGCCTCGCCGCTGATCTTCGACAGCGGGGAGATGGCCATCCCGGCCATCGTCTACGCCCTGCTGATGAACGTCATTCTGCTCGTCTATCTGAAATTGCTGCCGAAATATTCCGGCGAAACGGCGGCGGATTAGCTCCGATCGGCTATATTTGCCGTATGAAACTCCTGAAAATCGTGATGCTGTGTCTGTGCCTGCCGGCGGCGTTCGCCGTGCGGGGACAGCAGGGAACCTACTCCGTCAGCGGACGGGTGATCGACCGTCTGAGCCGCCGCCCCGTGGCCTATGCTGCCGTGGTGCTGGCCGGGCAGGAGCGGAAGGGCGCTTCGACCGATTCGCTGGGGAGATTCCGCATCGAACGGGTGGAGCCCGGCATCTGGCGGCTGGCGGTCTCGTCGGTGGGGTATAAGAGCGTCACGACACCCGAATATATGGTGTCGGCCGCCACGCCGTTCATCGAGGTCGAGCTGGAGGAGGACGCCGAGCGGCTGGAGGCCGTGACGGTGCGGCCGTCGCCGTTCCGCGCCACGGTCGAAAGTCCCGTGAGCCTGAAGGTGATCGGCTTGCAGGAGATCGAGAAGAGCCCCGGCTCGAACCGCGACGTGTCGCGCATCGTGCGCTCCTATCCCGGCGTGGCCTTTTCGCCCGTGGGTTACCGCAACGACCTGATCGTGCGCGGCGGAGGCCCCGCGGAGAACAAATTCTACATGGACGGGATCGAGATCCCCAATATCAACCACTTCGCCACGCAGGGCGCCACGGGCGGCCCGGTGAGCATCGTCAATGCCGATCTCGTGCGCGAGATCAGCTTCTATACGGGGGCTTTCCCCGCCGACCGGGCCGGGGCGCTGAGTTCGGTGTTGGATTTCAAATTGCGCGACGGCAATGCCGAAAAGCAGACTTTCAAGGCCACGTTGGGGGCTTCGGAGGTGGGCGTGAGCGGCAGCGGCCATATCGGTAAAAAGACCACCTATCTGTTTTCGGTCCGCCAGTCCTATCTGCAACTGCTGTTCAAGATGCTGGGGCTGCCGTTTCTGCCCAACTACATCGACGGGCAGGCGAAGGTCAAGACGCGCCTTTCGGAGCGCGACGAGCTGACGGTGCTGGCCCTGGCGGGCTTCGACAATATGAAGCTCAACGTCGATGAGAAAGGCGAGGACGCCGAATACCTGCTGAGCTACCTGCCCCGCATCCGGCAGGAGACTTTCACCGTGGGGGCTTCGTGGCGTCACTATGCGGGCCGCCACGTGCAGACCGTGACGCTGAGCCACAACTACCTGAACAACCGCAACCTGAAATACCTGCGCAACGACGATTCGTCGGAGGACAACCTCACGCTGCGGCTCCGTTCCGTGGAGCAGAAGACCGCGCTGCGGGCCGAGAACCGCTCCTACCTGGGCCGCTGGACGCTCCGCGAGGGCGTCGAGGTGAACTGGTCCGGTTACACGAACCGCACCTTGCAGCGGCTTTACACCGACAAGTCGCAGCTCTCGGATTACAACACGCGGCTGGGAATCGTCGGCTGGGGGCTTTTCGCCGGAGCCGAATACGCCTCTGCGGACAAGCGTTTCACCGCCTCGGCGGGACTGCGCGCCGACGGGTGCGACTACTCGGGGCGCATGGCCCGGCTGTGGAACCGGCCCTCGCCGCGCGCATCGGTCTCCTATGCGCTGGCTCCGGCGTGGTCGGTCAGCGGCAGCGCAGGGCTCTACTACCAGCTGCCGGCCTATACGGCGCTGGGATTCAAGCGGGACGACAGGCTGGTGAACCAATCGCTCGACTACATGCGGGTCGGGATTTTCAGCGCCGGCATCGACTGGCGGCTGCGCGACCGGCTGATCGTCTCGGTCGAGGGATTCTACAAACGCTACGGGGATGTACCCCTGTCGGTCGCGGACGGGATTCCGCTCTCGTGCAAGGGCAACGACTACGGCGTGGTGGGCAACGAGGAGCTGGTCTCCTCGGCGCAGGGACGCGCCTACGGCGTCGAGGCGATGGCCCGCTGGCAGATCCCGGGGCGCGTGAGCGTCGTGGGGTCGGTGACCGTGTTCCGCTCGGAGTACCGTAACGACCGTTCGGCCCCGTGGATCGCTTCGGCGTGGGACAACCGTTTCGTGGTCAACGTCAGCGGCACCTACGATCTGCCGCGCCATTGGAGCGTCGGGGCGAAGCTCAGCGCCGTGGGCGGTGCGCCCTACACGCCCTACGACGAGGAGAAATCGTCGCTCGTCGAGGCGTGGGACGCGCAGGGACGGCCCTATTACGACTATTCGAGGTACAATGCCGGGCGGCTCGACGCCTTCGCCCAGCTCGACGTGCGCATCGACAAGGTATTCTATTTCCGCCGCTGCATGCTGGGTCTCTACATCGACTTGCAGAACGTCGCCGGAGGAAAGCTCCGCCAGCCCGACGTGCTGATGTCCACGGGCGAGATCGAGAACCCCTCGGCTCCGGCGTCGGAGCAGCGCTACCGCATGAAGAGGCTCGAACAGGTCAGCGGCACTTTGCTGCCGTCGCTGGGCGTCACGATGGAGTTCTGACCCGCCCGCTTAAGAAGCGGGTTTTAGGGGGCGATGGACGGTTGCCTCGTTTCCGGTCCGGTTCTGCGCTGCACGGATAAAGGCGATGGACGGTTGCTGCGTTTCGGGCCCGGTTCTGCGTTGCGGGATACGCAAAAAAACAGCAGGGAATCGTCACGATTGCCTGCTGCCCCCGGAGGTTGCCCTCCTAAAACTACTAACCCAAACTTAAATAAATGAAGAAACCTCACTGCGGTTGCTGTGCCGCAGTTGATTGAAGTAATCGCAAAGTGCGTGCCAAAGATGGACGGCGGTCGTCCGAAAACGGCTGGCTGGGGCCGAAAAGGCTTTTTGAGCGATTTTCGGACCCTCCGGACAAATATTCCGCCGGATTCGTTTGCTTCTTGGCGGGAAAAGCCTATCTTTGTTCCCGCAATGGTTTCCCCTCGCGGGGAATTAAAAGGGAATGCCGTGTGAATCGGCAACAGTTCCCGCTGCTGTGAGTCCCGCCCGTCGAGGGCATGAAAGGATGCGACAATCCGAGCCACTGGTGAAAACCGGGAAGGCGCCGCATTCGGGACGAGTCAGAAGACCTGCCTTGCACGATAGAGTGTTTGCTCCTGCGGAGAAAGGGGGCGCCTGACATGCCGCCGGCATTGTGCCTGCGCGCAATTTGTTAACAGCTTTCGCTTTTTTTTCATCAGCAGCAAACCTCTTCGGACAGACTTTTTACGGTCGGATGAAAAGGTTGTCGCCATGCTTTGCCGGGACTTGCCGTTCCCGCTCCCGCTTGTGCGTATCTGCCGCCGTCGGGAAAGTCTGTCCGGACGGAACGGACAACACCATTTAACTAAAAAACAAAGCATGATGAAAAAGTTATTCGTAATTTGCGCCTGGGCGCTGCTCCTCGGCGGATGTGAAAGCGATTCGGGCAACGGTTCCGACGATGTACCCCCCCCCGCCAATCCCGTCTCCCCGGAACTGAAACAGAAGGCTGAAGACCTCAATGCCGGGCTCGTTACGCTCCGGAAGCTGGCTGGTGCGATGTCGCGCTCGGCGGTCGGTGCCGTGACGGAGGGCGACGCGGGGACGCTTATCGCGTTCCGCGACGGCACGGAGGTGACAGTCGCCTGCGATGCGGAGGCAGCCGGAGCCCCGTTGATCGGAATTGCGGCCGACGAGGAGGTTTATTATTGGACGCTCGCCGCGGAAAAGGATGCGCCGTGGCTGAAAGACGCCTCGGGTGCGCGGATGCCCGTCTCGGGGGCCGTTCCGGTGACGGATGTTGACGAAGAGGGTTATTGGACCGTTGCGGCGGGCGAGGCTGCGCCGTGGCGGATCGTGGACGCCGCCGGAGAGCCGATCGAGGCGTCGGAGGAGGTGCAGGCGGCCCAATTCCGCTCGGTGACGATGGCCGAGGGGCGCGTGAAGGTGGTGCTGACCGGCGGCGGGGAACTTTCTGCGGCGAAGGTCGATGGCCTGAGCGCCGCAGGAACGGCCAACTGCTATGTCGTATCGACTCCGGGAACCTATGCGTTCAATGCGAAGGTGCGCGGCAACGGTGCGGGCGAAGCGGCTTCGGCGGGATTCGACCCGGCGATCGAAATCGCCGACGGCATGAAGGCCGACTGGATATGGACCGACCGGGAGGGGCTGGTGTCGGATGTTGTCCTCGACAAAGAGTCGGGGGAGATCGTCTTCACGGTCGGCGAGGGCCGGGGCAACGCGCTGGTGGCCCTCGTGCAGGAGGATGCGATCGTGTGGAGCTGGCATATTTGGGTGACCGACGCCCCGCAGACGATGGCCTATGAGAACGGCGTGGTCTTTATGGACCGCAATCTGGGCGCTGTGGGAACCACCGTCGGCGGAACGGATGCTTACGGCATGTATTACCAGTGGGGGCGCAAGGACCCGTTCTACTGGGGAACGAAAACCTCGACCAGCGCCACCCCTTTCGATGAGGTGAAAGAACTTACCGTCGTAAACCCTGCGTATGCGGCTCTGACGTGGAGCCTCGTCAAGGTCGCCGTGACGCCGGAGGCAGCCGCGGCCAATCCGATGACGTTCTATAACAATACGGTCGGAACCGGTTCCAACTGGCTGGCGAAGCCGAGCGCAAAACTGTGGGGAGAGGCCAAGACCCTGAACGATCCCTGCCCTCCGGGATACAAGGTCCCGGATATAGACGCATGGGAGAACCTGAGTTCGGGACGCGACTACATCGACGGCGTGTCGGCATGGGATGTCGAAAACTATGGCGTGACCTATACTTACAACGGGCGGACGGCCTGGTATCCGGGGCAGGGCTACCGCATGTACAATACCGGTGCTATCGTCGGCCAGCGGGCTTCGAGCGGCGGTTCGGGCGGCTACTGGTCGTCGAAGGCGACGGCGGTCAAGGCTTACTACCTGTATGTCAAGAAGCGGATCAGCACATCCGGGTCGATCAATCCGGAGCTGGACGTACACCGCTCCTATGGCTACACGGTGCGCTGCTGCAAGGAGTAGCGGCCGTTATGACGGAAAAAATGCAGGGCTCCGAGCGGGGCCCTGCATTTCGCTTTTTGGGAGAAAGACCTATCGGAATACGCCCGTGTAGGTCGAGGGCGAGAGGGCGCGCAACTCCTCCTTGACCGATTCTGCCACGTCGAGCGTCTCGATGAACGCCGCGATCGACTCGCGGGTGATGTGGGCGTTGGTGCGCGTGAGGGCTTTCAGCGCCTCGTAGGGCTTGGGGAAGCCTTCGCGGCGCAGGATGGTCTGGATGCCCTCGGCCACGACGGCCCAGTTGTTCTCCAGGTCGTGCTCCAGCGCTTCGGGGTTGAGGATCACCTTGTTGAGTCCCTTCATCAGCGATTGCAGGGCGATCACCGCATGGGCCATCGGCACGCCGACGTTGCGCAGGACGGTCGAATCCGTCAGGTCGCGTTGCAGGCGCGAGACGGGGAGTTTCGACGCGAGGTGCTCGAAGACGGCGTTGGCGATGCCGAAATTACCCTCGGCGTTCTCGAAGTCGATGGGGTTGACCTTGTGGGGCATGGCGCTCGATCCGACCTCCCCGGCCTTGATCTGCTGCTTGAAGTACTCCATCGAAATATAGGTCCACATGTCGCGCGAAAGGTCGATCAGAATGGTGTCGATGCGCTTCATGTTGTCGAAGATCGCCGCCAGATTGTCGTAGTGCTCGATCTGCGTGGTGTACTGCGAGCGGCAGAGCCCCAGCTTTTCGCCCACGAAGCGGTTGGCGAAATCGACCCAGTCGATCCCGGGATAGGCCGCGCGGTGGGCGTTGAAATTGCCCGTGGCGCCGCCGAACTTGGCCGGCACGGCGATGTCGTGGAGCATGGCCAGCTGTTTTTCGATGCGCTCGACGAAGACCATGAATTCCTTGCCCAGGGAGGTCGGCGAGGCGGGCTGTCCGTGCGTGCGTGCCAGCATCGGCACCGCGCGCCACTGCTCGGCGAACGACGCCAGCTTGCCGCGGACTTCCTCGACGGCGGGGTAGTAGACCCCCGTCATGGCCTCTTTCAGCGAGAGCGGGATGGCCGTGTTGTTGATGTCCTGCGACGTGAGGCCGAAGTGCACGAACTCCTTGTAGGCTTCGAGCCCCAGGGTGTCCATTTTCTCCTTGATGATGTACTCGATGGCCTTGACATCGTGGTTCGTCACCGACTCAATCTCCTTGACGCGTTGGGCGTCGGCGGTCGAGAAATCGGTGTACAGCGAGCGCAGGGCGGCGAATTTCGAGCGGTCGATGCCGGCGAGCTGTGGCAGCGGCAGTTCGCAGAGCGCGATGAAATACTCCACTTCGACGCGGATGCGGTAGCGGATGAGGGCCTGTTCGGAAAAATAATCGGCCAGTTTCTCCGTTTTATTACGGTAGCGCCCGTCAACGGGCGAAATGGCGGTGAGGGAAGTTAACATATCGGGTTTGATTTGTTTTTGCTTTCAGCCGCCAAATTTACGACAATTAATTGAAATACGCAGATTTTTCCCTACCTTTGTGGGGATGTAAACCAGAATCGGAATGAATTTCATAACGGCAATCATCGACTCGCTGGTGGGTTTCGTGCAGCGCAATCCGCTGACGACGCTCCTTATCGTCATACTGGCGCTCGGCGCCCCCGCGCTGCTGAAAGGCATCGCGCTTTTTATCATGTACTTTTTTATGGGACTTGTCATTTTGGCCGTCGTGCTGATGCTGGCCTTCCGCTGGCGGATTTACAGGGTCCGCAAGCAGATGGAGGAGCAGTTCGGCGAAGGCTTCGGGGATCAGGCGCAGGGCGGATTCCGGCAGCGGAATTCCGGTTCGCCGTTTGCAGACCGGGAGCGCAGGGACCGCGAAGGCGAGGTGCGGGTGCACCGGACCGCCGGGACCCCCGAGAAACGTGTGTCGAAGGACGTGGGCGACTACGTCGATTTCGAGGAGGAAAAGGAACGGTAGCCGCATGTTGAAGGTATTTGAAATCATAGGCCGCTATTTCATGCTGATGGGGAAGGTCTTTTCCCGTCCGGAGAAGGCGGCGATCTACCGCCGGCGCATCGTCTTCGAGATGGAGGCGCTGGGCGTCAATTCGATCGGCCTGACGGCCATCATCTCGGTGTTCATCGGCGCGGTCATCACGCTGCAAATGTGCATCAACCTCGATTCGCCCTTCATTCCCCGCTCGCTGGTGGGTTATGCCACGCGCGAGACGATGATCCTGGAATTCTCATCGGCGGTCGTGGCGCTGATCCTCGCCGGCAAGGTCGGTTCGTCGATCGCCTCGGAGATCGGGACGATGCGCATCACCGAGCAGATCGACGCCCTCGAAATCATGGGCGTCAATTCGGCCTCGTACCTGATTCTTCCGAAGATCGTCGCCGCGATGCTCTTCTTCCCCTTCCTCACGATCCTCTCGATCCTGATCGGCATCCTCGGCGGATGGATCATCGCCGCGGCCACGGGCATTATGATCCCGGCCGACTACGTTGACGGCCTGCTGATGGATTTCAAACCCTATTCGATCACCTACACGCTCATCAAGACCGTCGTCTTCGCCTACATCATCACTTCGATCTCGGCCTTCTACGGCTACAACGCCCGGGGCAACTCGCTGGAGGTCGGCGCCGCATCGACGCGCGCCGTGGTGGCCAGCTGCGTGGTGGTCCTGCTTTTCGACCTGATTCTTACGCAAGTCCTGCTCATATGATACGTGCCGAACATATCGTCAAAACGTTCGACGGGCGCGTGGTGCTCGACGACATCTCGGTGGAGTTCGAAACCGGGAAGACCAACCTCATCATCGGCCGCAGCGGCTCGGGAAAGACCGTGCTGCTCAAAACGCTGGTCGGACTGCACGAACCCGATTCGGGCGACGTGTGGTACGACGACATCAATTTCACCCGGCTGGGGTTCCGCGACCGCAAGGCCATCCGCAAGGACATCGGCATGATCTTCCAGGGCGGGGCGCTGCTCGATTCATCGACCGTCGAGGAGAATGTCCGGCTGCCGCTGGACCTCTTTACGTCGCAGAGCACGAAGGAGAAGATGGAGCGCGTGAACTTCTGCCTTCAGCGCGTGCGCCTCGAAGATGCCAATCGCCTCTATCCGGCCGAACTGTCGGGCGGCATGATCAAGCGCGTGGCCATCGCCCGCGCCATCGTGATGAACCCCCGCTACCTCTTCTGCGACGAGCCCAACTCGGGCCTCGATCCCCAGACCTCGATCGTCATCGACAACCTGATCCACGAGATCACCGAGGAGTACGGCATCACGACGATCATCAACACCCACGACATGAACTCGGTGATGGAGATCGGCGAGAAAATTGTATACATCCACGGCGGCCGCAAATGGTGGGAGGGGACCAAGGAGGATATTCTCCACGCCGACAACCGCGAACTCAACGATTTCGTCTTTGCCTCGGCCATGGCCAAACGGGCCAAACGGGTCGCGGAATAGGCCGCAGGGAGGGTGCGGCGTACAGGTGCATACGGTTCGTAAAAAAATTTAATTTTTTATTTGCGTAAAATATATAAAGTATGTACTTTTGTGCTGTGAAAAAAATAACGGAAACTTTTATTAACAAATAATTCAAATCATTATGGCAACTATCAAAATCGGTATCAACGGCTTCGGCCGCATCGGCCGTCTGGTGTTCCGTGCAGCCTGCACGAACGACAACATCGAAGTAGTGGGCATCAACGACCTGGTTCCCGTGGACTACATGGCTTACATGCTCAAATACGACACGATGCACGGCCGCTTCAACGGCACGGTGGATTTCAACGCCGAGAAGAGCCTGCTGATCGTAAACGGCAAGTCGATCCGCGTGACCGCTGAGAAGGACCCCGCTAACCTGAAGTGGAACGAGGTGGGCGCCGAGTACGTCGTTGAATCGACGGGTCTGTTCCTCACCAAGGAGAAGGCCGAGGCCCACATCGCAGCCGGTGCCAAGTACGTCGTTATGTCGGCTCCCTCGAAGGACGACACCCCGATGTTCGTATGCGGCGTGAACACCGATACCTACAAGGGCCAGACGATCGTTTCGAACGCATCGTGCACCACCAACTGCCTTGCCCCCATCGCCAAGGTTCTGCACGACAAGTTCGGCATCACCGACGGTCTGATGACCACCGTTCACTCGACCACCGCAACGCAGAAGACCGTTGACGGTCCCTCGATGAAGGACTGGCGTGGCGGCCGTGCCGCTTCGGGCAACATCATCCCCTCTTCGACCGGCGCCGCAAAGGCCGTAGGCAAGGTGATCCCCGAGCTGAACGGTAAGCTGACCGGTATGTCGATGCGCGTTCCGACCCTCGACGTTTCGGTTGTCGATCTGACCGTGAACCTGGCCAAGCCCGCCAAGTACGACGAGATCTGCGCTGCCATGAAGGAGGCTTCGGAAGGCGAACTGAAGGGTATTCTGGGTTACACCGAGGAGGCTGTCGTTTCGTCGGACTTCCTGGGCGACGCCCGCACGTCGATCTTCGACAAGGCTGCCGGTATCGCACTGACCGACACCTTCGTGAAGGTCGTTTCGTGGTACGACAACGAGTGGGGATACTCGAACAAGGTCCTCATGCTGATCGAGAAGATGGCCGCTTTCAACAACAAATAGTCGAAAAGCCATTCAACGGAAAAGGGACCGAATCATCGGTTCGGTATTTGTAGGTAAACGAATATGCAGAAAAGAGTAAATATCATGTTTACAGGTATTTAATTCCCTGTTCTGCATCTGTTCCGAGCAATAAAATTGCAGAATCGGGCAGGTTTGACGGTGAGTTTCGTTACTTATCCGTTACCTGCCCGAAATGCTTTTGTTTGCATTAAGGCATTTGTTTTCAGTTTGTTGCATCGGATTTCCGCATAACAAATAACTTGACTTAACG
>OKWJ01002199.1_pt1 | contig 10803 bp, 8 predicted proteins | sample 1607121 | NCBI WGS metagenome assembly OKWJ01 (sample SAMN04414080, study PRJEB24778) | human gut metagenome | material: faecal | host: Homo sapiens | reverse complement strand
CAGATGATTTTGGGTTTGGATTTTAAGCTTATATGAATAGGCTTTGTGAAAGAAGGAGGTGCGGATATGGATTTAACAACCTTACAATCCATTCTTACAATAGGAGAAACTGTTGCAGTTGAATTTAAACGCTGCGGCAACGGAATTGATTCAGATACTTATGAAACGGTATGTTCCTTCTTGAATCGTTTTGGCGGAGACATTTTCATGGGGGTTTTGGATGATGGTACAGTTTTGGGGGTACCAGAAAAATCAGCTCCTGATATGGTGAAGAATTTTATAAAGGTTGTGAGTAACCCGTTGCTGTTTTCCCCTACGGTATATCTTGCACCTGAAATTATCAAATACGATGAAAAACATACGATTATTCATGTGCATATCCCACCGAGTGCGGAAGTGCATAGTTATAAAAAAGTTATTTATGACCGTGTAGATGATGCGGATGTGAAGGTGACTGCTACTGGTGCGATTGCACAGATGTACATTCGCAAGCAGAACATCTTTACAGAAAAGAAAATATATCCATATGCGAAAATGGAAGATTTGCGATTGGATTTGTTGCCTAAAATCCGGATAATGGCACAGAATCATGCAGGCGGACAGCATCCGTGGACAACTATGGATGATCAGGAATTACTGAAAAGTGCAGGATTATATGGTCGTGATATTGCAACCGGAGAAGAGGGCTATAATCTTGCTGCAATTATGTTGTTGGGGAAAGACGATGTGATTCTGAATGTGGCACCGGCTTATGTGACAGATGCACTCGTTCGCAAGGTAAATGTGGACCGGTATGATGACCGTGAGATTATTAAAACAAATTTGATTGAAAGTTACGACAGGCTTCTTGAATTTGGAAGAAAGCATTTGCCGGACAAGTTCTTTTTGGAAGATACTGTAAATAAGAGCCTGAGAAATACGATTGTAAGAGAAATGATTAGCAATACTTTGATGCACCGGGAATTTTCCAGCAGTTATACGGCAAAGTTTGTCATTGAAAAAGAACGTATGTATGTGGAAAATGCAAACCGCGCATGGAAGGAAGGTTATATTACAGTGGATAATATGGAGCCGAATCCGAAGAATCCGATTATAGCTTCATTTTTTCGAAATATAGGATATGCGGATCAGCTTGGTTCTGGTGTCCGCAATTTGTTCAAGTATAGTAAATTCTATTCCGGACAGGAACCGCAGTTTATAGAAGGCGATGTGTTCCGAATTATTGTGCCGCTGGATGATGAATACTCCTTTGATTTTGGTTCGGTGAAGTCAGAGAGTGGCATCAGTGATACTAATCGCTTGGCAAATGAGACTGAAAGTGCCGATAAAGTGCCGATTTGTGCCGATAAAATGCCGACTAATGCGACTAAAAGTGCGACTGATGAGACTAATGCGACTAAAAGTGCGACTGAACTTGAATTGATTGAAGATGAAAAAAAGATTTTATCTGTGATAAAGAAGAATCCTCGAATCACACAAAAGAAACTCCACGAAGCAACAGGAATTTCATTAGGAACAATTAAGCGAATACTTCCAAGATTACAGGAAAAAGGCGTGCTTACAAGAAATGGAAGCAGGCGTTCTGGTCAGTGGAAGATACAGAAATAAACTCTATACCAGAGAGGAGAGACTATGGACGAATTTATGGAGACAGATGATAAACGATCCGTAATTAAAGAAAAATTACGCCAGTATTTTGATGGCAAGGTTGTCCGCAAGGATCTGACAAAACATATCAAAGAAGGAGCAAATGTACCGGTGTACGTGTTGGAGTTTCTTCTCGGTCAGTATTGCAGCTCGGATGATGAAGAAATCATCGAAGAGGGTGTGAATAGTGTAAAACATATGCATCTATGGTATTTATCGGAAATATCAATCAGAGTGTGGATGTGCTGCAGGAGACTTCACACCTGTATCGGGTAAGCTTTCAGAGCATTTTTTGAGGTACCTTTTGCAAGATGTTTGGAAAGGTGGTCAACGGTATTGATTTTTCTGGAAATTTTATTGAAAAAACTTTTGGAGCAGATTACATTGATATTTCCCGACAATTTCATTATAATAAAAGAAAATAATTCTTTTGGGAGAGAATGACATGGAAAGTTTAATGCAGGAATTTAAAGAAGACCTGGCACAGTTCCGGGACATGACAGAAAAATTTTATGCAAAAGAAGTGAGCATGAAGGAGTACAAGGGCTTTTCCGGCGGTTTCGGGAGCTATGCGCAGAAGGGCGGAGAGGCGAGTATGCTCCGGCTTCGGATGCCGGGCGGAAGGCTGACAAAGGAAAAGCTGAAATTCGTTGCGGAGGCGATTGCGCAGTACGACGTGAAAAAGGCGCACTTTACGACCTGCCAGACGATCCAGTTCCACGACCTTGACGCAGAGGCTGTCTGTGCGATCATGGAAAAGGCGATGGATGTAGGGATCGTCACCAGGGGAGGCGGCGGAGATTTCCCGCGAAACGTGATGGTATCGCCGCTGTCCGGAGTGGAGCAGGGAGAGCATTTTGATGTGCTGCCCTATGCAGAGGCGGCCTCTGACTATCTGATGGGTTTTATCAAGACTGTGAAGATGCCGCGTAAGCTGAAGGTCGGCTTCTCCAATTCTCCGGCGAACGAAACGCACGCTACCTTCCGCGACCTTGGCTTTGTCGCGAAGGAAAACGGCGCCTTTGACGTGTACAGCGCGGGCGGTCTTGGCAACAATCCGCGCATGGGTGTGAAGGTGGCGGAGGATGTTTTGCCGACGGAGATCCTGTATTACATCAAAGCGATGGTGAATACCTTTGTGGCGCACGGAAATTATGAAAACCGCGGTAAGGCAAGAACACGCTACATGCAGGAGAGTCTGGGTGTGGACGGCTATAAGGCGGCTTACCTGGAAAAGCTGGCGGAAGTGAAGAAGAGTGAAACGCTGGATATCGACGTAACGGCGGAAGCGGTCGCAAAGAGCGGAAACGGCACGACAGTTTCGGATAAACGCGCGATCGCCCAGAAGCAGGACGGGCTTTATGCGGTTGCTTACCATCCGATCGGCGGCGTTCCGGTGGTGACGAAGTTTGCACAGCTTTATGAGACGATCAAAGATATGGAAGCGGTCGAGGTGCGCATTGCGCCGGACGAGACGATTTATATCATCAATCTGAACGGCGACGAGGCAAAGGCGGTTCTCGCAGTGACGGACGATGGTGCGCAGAATCTTTTTGAGACGTCGGTATCCTGTATCGGAGCAACGATCTGTCAGATCGGGCTGCGTGATTCCCAGGGAGCGCTGCGCCAGATTATTGAGGAAGTGAGAAAGCACGATTTTGCGGACGGTGTGCTGCCGAGAATCCACATTTCAGGCTGTACCTCCTCCTGCGGTACGCATCAGATCGGCACGCTTGGCTTCCACGGCGGGGCAAAGCGCGTGGACGGCGTGATGGAGCCGGCGTTCACCTTCCATGTAAACGGAAGCGACGCGGAAGGAGAGGAGCGCTTTGGCGAGCAGTGGGGCATGATGCTGCAGAAAAACATGCCGGCATTCTTTGTAGAGCTGGGCCAGGCTGTTCAGGCGGGAGGAACGACGTTTGATGAGTGGTTCGCGAAAAAGCCGGAGGCGCTGAAGGAAATTGCAGGGAAGTATTTAATCTAAGTGTATATTCTGAGTTTTTTCATATCGTCAGATTCATTCACAGGTGTGAAAGATTGTCAGATGATATAAAAACTGTTTGAAAGTGGGGCTGTCGGGAATGATAGCCCCACTTTACAGAACGAAAAAACAATGGAGAAAAGGGGTTGAGCTTGCATAAAATAATTATGGTTTCAGAAAAGGACAACCTTAGAATGATTATGTGGCTTGATAAATATGTTGGCACAAAGACAGGATATGGGAGAGATTGCCTTTTATGGGGTAGTCTCTCTTTTTTATTTAAAATGTCGCCTGGTATGCGACCAACTCAGTTGGTTCTGTATATAAAATGTAATTATAAACGATTGAAGGAGGTAATCCCGTAAGAGGATAGCATTACACTATTTTTTTCGATACCCAGAGAAAGAATTCTATGCTACAATGATATACGTAACATGAGAAGATAAAAAGTACATGAATAATGGGGCATCAGGTATGGCAGTATCTTATAAAAAGCTTTTCAAAATGCTTATAGATAGGGATAGTTGCAGTTGAATTCAAACACTGCGGCAATGTTCACAAATCAGCGGAAAGAATGGTATCAGCGATACTAATCGTGATACCATTGAGACCAATCGTGATACCATTCCTGATGCTAGTGATTTAAAGGCAAAATGAGTTCATAACTTTGTACAATGTGAAAAACAGGGATATTTCGGGGGCTGATGCGATTATGAAGATAAAAAGAAAGCCGATGCGATTACAGCACAGGATCCTGGTGACAAATATGTGCTTTTTTGTGCTGCCCTGCCTGATCTTGTGCGTGGGTATTATTTCGGTGATCAACACAGAGAGCAACAGGCGCTTAAATCAGTCCAGAATCGTGATCCTGAATCAGATCAATACCAGTATGGAGTATTATCTGAACAGCATTGTTATGTATTCGGAAAATTTTATGGGAAATTATGAGATAAACCGTCTGATCTCGAAAGAAAAATTTCAAAGCGAGTATGAGCGCGTAACAACCAGAAGAACAATAACCGAATTCATGCAGCAGAATAAATATTCCGGGACGAATAAAAAATGTGATTTGAAAATTCTCGGGGAAAACGGCGTCAATTATTCTATTTCTGAAAATGTAAACCAGATCGCAACCCGGTATCCGGATCTTGAAAAATTAAAAGAAGAGGAATGGTTTGCCGTGCTGGACGGAAAGAGCAGGATCCGCTATATTCCGACCTATCAGAGCGAGGAATTTCAGGCGCTGGGGGAAGACAGCGCTGTCAGAGCCATCCGTCTGATTAAAAATTTTAACAGCGGACGCTGCGTGGGGATTTTTGACGTAAATATTACGCATACGGATATCCTTAATATTTTTGCAGCAGGAATCGAGCAGGATAACCAGGAGGTTATGCTGATGGATGATACCGGGACTATTATTACGTCCACAAACCAGGAGATGATCGGGAGGAAGATCACCTCAGAGAATTACTTAGAGAAACTCACCGGGTACGACCATGGCTACTTTCAGGCGAAAGTGAATGGAAGCAACTCTCAGGTATATTTTGTGACCAGCCCATCCACACAGTGGAAAATCATCATGTACGAGAAAAGACAGGGGATGGTCTGGAGCACAAATCAGAGCTACGTGTGGATCATACTGGCACTGCTCGTTTTTTTCGCTTTGGAAATTATCATGTCTATCGTTGATTCCAGATATATCAGCCGGCCGGTACAGAAACTCAAACGTGATATGCGCAATGTCTATAAAGGGGATCTCAGCGTCCGCACGGAAGTGGAAAACATGGATGAGTTCGGTGAGCTCAGTCAGCAGTTTAATATGATGATCGAGAGAATCGAGCAGCTGATCGAGCAGCTGAAGGAAAAGGATGAGGAAAAGCGTGTCCTGGAGCTTCAGGCCCTGCAGGCGCAGATCAACCCGCATTTTCTCTATAATACACTGGCGTCCATACGTTTTCAGATGGAGATGGGAATGGAAGATAAGGCGGGCCAGTCATTAATGGCGCTGGTAAAGCTTCTGAGGAGAACATTTTCGGATTATCGCAAACTGATTCCGATTCGGGAAGAGCTGCAGGCGCTGGAGACATATCTTGTATTGATGGGAAACCGTTACCAGGATACCTTTGAATGGAAAATAGATGTGGATGAAGAGGTTATGGAGTGTCTGATCCCAAGGATTTCCATACAGCCACTTGTGGAAAATTCCATATCGCATGGGTTCAGCGAAAAGAAAGGGATGGGACATATCAGGATCGAGGGCCGGCGGCAGGAGCAGAACCTTGTGATCCGCGTATTGGATGACGGCGAGGGCGCAGATGTGGAAAAGATCAAACGGATTTTGGAGGAGCCTTCTGAAAGCAAGTGCAGGGAACAGGTGAGCAGCATCGGACTTAAAAATGTTCAGGAAAGACTTCAGCTGTTTTTTGGAGAGGAATACGGTCTGAGCGTCAGTCAGACGGAAGAAGGAGGCGTTTGCGTGGAATTATGTATGCCGGCGCAGAAAGAGCGGGAAGCTGAGGCAAGGGAAAGCCTGACGGGAGATGTAAGATGATAAGAATAATTATAGTTGACGATGAGAGTATTACCAGGCAGTGGATGAAAAAGAAAATAGAAAAACTGGGTTCGAACTATCTGGTTGCAGGGGAATTCGCCAATGGCCGCCAGGCGCTGGAGTATTGCAGAGAACATGAAGTGGATGTTATTTTCACTGATATCCGCATGTCCGGCATGGACGGTATGGAATTGCTGAAAAATATTCAGGAATTGGGGAAGTATCCCTATACGGTCATTCTCAGCGCATATGATGAGTTTCAGTATGCGCGGCAGGCGCTGAAGCTGGGCGTACATGAATTTGTGCTGAAACCGGAGATCACCGGGGAGGGAGTTGAGAAAATTCTTGAGGAGGCGCGGATCTATCTTTCCGGCCAGAGGAATGATAAGCGGGATGGGGAACAGACGGATAAAACTCTCAGATACCTGATCGAAGCGACAGATGGTGTATCGGAGGAGAAATTATGTGATATCATAAAAGAAAACCATATAGATCTGGATCCCCGTAATCTGGTCGTCATAAATATTTTTTTCGAGAAAACGGAAATTATGGAAAAAGCGGGAGAAATTTTTGAGCTGTATATGGAAGAAAAGCATCTTACCGGTTATGGCTTCCCGAACGCGCTGCAGGAGTATACGATCATCTATAATCACAGAAACGACTGGCTCCGGTCGGAGATTGCCGGGGAATTGTACGAGATCTTGCAGACACATCTGGGAGAAAGGCTTTTTGTGGGAATCAGCTGTAAAAAAGACGGATTCTGTCAGATCAGGGATCTATACCGGCAGGCCTGTCAGGCCAGAAAAAATCGTGTTTTCTTTGACGTTCCGGGATATCAGAGGTATGAGGAAATGAGTGTTCTGGCAGAGGATGACGAAGGAGAATTGTACTGCAGACGCGATATGAAAGAAATCATCGGGCTGATTGAAAAGGAGCAATACGGCGAGGCGGATGAGAAAATAGAATTTTTGCTGAAAAAACTAAGCGATGCGGTGTTTCTTCCGCCGCAATATGTGAAATCAATATGCGATGAAATTCTCACCGCGTATATTCACAGGCTATGGAGGTATACGCTTGATACACAGGAACAGAAGAAGGTAGGGATGATCGACCTGCTGCTGGGAGAAAACTGCGGGAAGTATCAGATCTTACGTCAGAGAGTGGAACAGGCGCAAACATATCTTTCTTCTTTACTGCAGCGGAAATGGGAGACAAAACACTATTCGGAACCGATTCAGGAGGTTATGAATTATGTGGAGCTGCATTACGGCGAAAAAATTCTGATGGAGGACATTGCGGAAAAAATACATCTGAGCCGGACGTACATTTCCGTATTGTTTAAAAAGGAAACAGGAGAGAAATTCAGTGATTATCTGCAGCGGATCCGTTTGGAGAATGCCTGTGTTCTCCTGAAAAATACAAAGCTGCCGATTCAGGAAATTGCGGAAAAAACAGGATTTTTTGATGCAGCGCATTTTAGCCGGGCTTTTAAGGAAAGTTATGGGTGTTCTCCGGCTGAGTACAGAAAACAAAATAATACAAAAAGAAATTAAATTTTTACAAATTTCTCTGAAAAGAAGAGGAAACTTAACTTCAGATTTTGAAACGATAAAACGAAATGCAAATTTTTGAGAAACAGAAACCTGTTTTTTTGCATTTCGTTTTTTTATAATAAATTTATCAAATAAAGGAGGACGTAAGCAATGAAAAGAAAATTAGCAATGTTCTGTGTAGCGGTAATGGGGATGACGTCGGTTTTCGGTACGATCGGGTGCGGATTCGATGGAAATGAAGAACTGGTGGCGGAAGAGACAAGCGAAGAGGAAGTGAAACTTGTTTTTTTGCGCGTTGGTACGGAGCCGGAGAAAAAAGCGTACTGGGAGAAAATGGTAGACGGTTTTATGGAGGAAAATCCGAATATTGAAATCGAATATCAGGAGGCGCCGGCAGGAGATGATTTTGAGACGAAACTGAATACAGGCTTTGCCTCCGGGACAGCGCCGGATATTATCAATTTCACGCTGGCCTCCATGGGAACCCGCGTACCTCTCGGACAGTATGCTTCGCTGGATGAGTATATGGAAGGGTGGGACGGAAAAGAGGATTTCATGGAGAGCGCGCTTTCTCTTGGAAATATTAACGGGACACAGTATGGGATCCCGGTAATTGCCGATCCGCGTATTTTGATTTATAACAAAGAAATGTTTGAGGAAGCAGGCCTGGATCCGGAATCTCCGCCGACGACATGGGATGAGCTCAGAGAAGCGCATAAAGCCCTGATCAAAAAGGATGGAGATACGGTCGTGCAGACGGGCCTGGGACTTCCGACATCAGGAACCAACACACAGCACTGGTTTTCCATCTTTATCGAGCAGAACGGTGTGAAGAACCTGGTTGATGACGACAATAACACGATTCTGTGCAATACGCCGGAAGCGATCGAGGCGGCGGAGTTTATGAAGGAGCTGGCAGATAAGGGCGTGATTTTCTGGAATGCCGACAATGCGGATGAAAACCCGTTTATAACCGGAAAAGCGGCGATGACATTTGCAAGTGACAGCAATTTCGCCAACTGGAATACAGGTGATCTGGAAGGAAAGATCGCAATGGCGGATCCGATTTCCGGCACACAGCAGGCGACATTCTGCGGAATGAACTTTATGTTCATGAGCGGGGAAACCGAGCACAAAGAAGAGGTATGGAAATTCATCGAATATGTTTCTTCTGCGGAAAATATGTGGACGCGCTATGAGGATCTTGGAACCGCAGTCCTGAGAGAATCTCTGAAAGAGGAATATATCGCGGAGGATCCTGAAAAACATGAGGCAATTTATACATCGATCGCCTGCGGCACAGGTTCGCCGAAGGTTGCCTATGCGAACTCCGTATATAATATTATCGGACAGGCAATGGAACAGATCATGTATGATGCGGCAGAGCCGGAACAGGCATTGAATGATGCGGCGGAAAAGATTCAGGAAGAAATAGATAATCAGTGATTTGATGGCGGGATGAATAGCTGTACATCCCGCCATTAAAAAGTATGGAGAGTGTGAAGGAGGGTAAAAGTGGACCGGGTAAAGATAAGAAAAAAGAAAAAATATGATAATTGTGCGTATGCCATGATTTTTCCGGCATATTTTGTGTTTACTGTGTTTATCTTAATTCCAATCGGCATGGTTCTGTATTACAGCGTCACGAATTATAATCTTTATACGGCGCCGGATCTGGTGGGCCTGAAAAATTATATCAATTTGCTGAAAGATGACGACTTTTTCAGTGCGGTAAAAAATACGCTGTTCTACAGTATATTTACGCTGTTTCCGCAGCTGGCTCTTGGCTTATTTGTCGCTGTGATCCTGTATCGGAAGTCGCGGCTGATCCCGATATTCCGGACGGCGTTCTATTTGCCGAATGTGATGTCCATGGTATGTATGTCCATGGTATGGCTGTGGATTTATGATCCGACCTTTGGCCTTTTAAACTCGATTTTAAAAATGTTCGGCGTGTCTGCCAAACAGTGGCTGCAGGATCCCAATATGGCAATGCCCTGCGTGATCATTATGGGAATATGGAAAAACTGTGGATATTCGATGGTCATTTTCCTTTCGGGACTGACGTCCATTCCGGATTCTTTATACGAAGCAGCGTCTCTGGACGGCGCCAATGCCCTGCAGAAATTCGTGAAAATCACCTGGCCGATGCTGCGCCCCACAACGTTTTTCCTGCTCGTGACAGGAATCGTAAACAGCTTTGCAGTTTTTGAACAGATTAATATTATGACGAGCGGCGGCCCGCTGAACCGTACAACGACAATTGTTCATCAGATATACAGGAGAGCTTTTCTGGAATTCAAGATGGGATATGCGAGCGCGATGTCCGTAGTGCTGCTCCTGTTTTCCATTGTTGTCACGGCTCTGGTATTCAAATTTGGAAGCCGCGGGCAGGATGTTGATGTATCATAGGAGGGCACAATGAAGAAAAAAAAGATTTATCATGTGATGTGGGCAGCGGCTATGACGCTTGCTTCGCTGATTATGCTGACGCCGATCCTTATGATGGTTACGACGTCTTTTAAGACGATGGATGAGATCCGGTCGGCAGTTTTCAGTTTTTTGCCGGAGAAGATTTCTCTTGATAATTATATTATGGCTATGTCAAACGGAAACTGGCCGGTATATTTCCGCAATTCCCTGCTAATTACGCTGTTGGCAGTCGCCTTTTCCTTATTGTTTAATTCGATTGCCGGATATGCGTTTGCAAGGCTGAAGTTTCGCGGCTCGGGAGCGCTTTTCGGACTTCTGATGGTAGGCCTGATGATGCCGGCGCAGGTTACCATGCTTCCTACCTTTCTGATCATGGCAAGATTCCCGCTGGCGGGAGGAAATAATATTCTGGGTGTGGGCGGAAAAGGGTTGATCAATACATTTGCGGGTCTGATCATTCCCTTAGTTTCCGGATCTTACGGTGTATTTTTGTGCAAGCAGTTTTATGAGAATTTTCCGCGGTCGCTGGATGAGGCGGCTGAGATTGACGGAGCAAATAAATGGAAGACGTTTTTTACGATCTACATCCCAAATTCAAAGGCGATCCTGGCTACGCTGGGACTGATGAAGAGCGTTTC
>OKWJ01002197.1_pt1 | contig 10811 bp, 10 predicted proteins | sample 1607121 | NCBI WGS metagenome assembly OKWJ01 (sample SAMN04414080, study PRJEB24778) | human gut metagenome | material: faecal | host: Homo sapiens | reverse complement strand
GGGGAATTTCCTCGGCCGGGAGGTGATGGTCGCAGATGATGAAATCCACGCCCTTCGTCTTTGCATAGACTACCTTTTCCGTGGCTTTGATACCGCAGTCCAAGGCGATGATAAGACCCACGCCCTTGCGGGCTGCCAGGTCGATACCCTTGACCGAGATACCGTAACCTTCGGTATAGCGGTCGGGGATGTAGAACATCAGGTTTTTATGCCCGATCTGGCGCAGGAACTTGTACACCAGTGCAACGGCCGTACAGCCGTCCACGTCGTAGTCGCCGTAAACCATGATTTTCTCATTGTTACGAACGGCCCGCTCGACCCGCTCGACCGCCTTGTCCATGTCCTTCATCAGGAACGGGTCGTGGAGGTCGGCGAGACTGGGTTTAAAGAACTTGTCCGCCTTTTCTACGGTGTCTATGCCTCTCTGTACGAGCAGGTTCGCCAGCACGGGAGAAATCCTGAGCACGGCAGCGAGCTTCGCCACCGCCTCGGAATCGCCCTGCGGTTTCACTACCCATCGTTTTTCTATAGGCATACGATTTACTATTTATATATTCTAACATTTAATATCTCACTTAAAAATTTGACAACGAGCTCCTTTACTTCGCCCATTGCGGCCTTGCGGCCCGTTTCCCGTTCGATCGAGGTTACCCCCCGGTCGGTAAACCCGCAGGGATTGATGCGCGTGAACCACCCCAGGTCGGTCGTGACGTTCAGCGCGAACCCGTGCATGGTGATATAACGTGACGACCGGACACCTATTGCGCAAATCTTGCGCGGCACCCTTGCGGATGCCCGGTTCCCGACGCCGATTTCGCTATCGCAGGTTTTGCCGCTATCGCAGGTTTTGCCGCTGTCGCAGGTTCCGGCCTCGTTGCGGTTTTCGCCGCTGTCGCCGCCGTCGCTTTTGTTGCCGCAGTTGCCGCCGCCGTTATCTCCGCGGCAGCCGGTTGTCCGGCTCCCTGTTTCCCCGCCGATTCCGGGGCCGATCCAGACCCCCGAGGCGCCTGCCATGCGGCCGGCCGTGATGCCGTATGCCGCCACGGTGCGGATGACGGCCTCTTCCAGTGCCCCGATGTAGTCCCTCAGCCCGATGCCCAGGCGTTCGAGGTCGAGGATCGGATAGCAGACCAGCTGCCCCGGGCCGTGGAAGGTGATGTCGCCCCCTCTGTCGATGTGAAAGAACTGTGCGCCCATCGTTTCGAGCGCTTCGCGGCCTATCAGCAGGTTTTCGGCATGGCCGCTTTTGCCGAGTGTGTATACCGGCGGGTGTTCCACCAAAAGGATCGTGCCTGCGCTGGCGGAGCCTTCTCCGGTGGCGCCTGACGGTTCGACGCCCTCTGCTGCGGATACGCTGCCCGTTGGGGATTCCAACCCTTTGCCGGATTGCGTTCCCGCCTTGCTGGGCATTGCCTCTGCCGATCGCTGTGCCGGCTCCCGCGCGGATGCCTGATCTGCTTCCGCGGTGCCGGCGTATGCCGCCGGGATTGCCGCCGCCTGTTTCGTTGCGCCCTTGCAGGCTGCCTTGCGGGCTACCAGGGCATCGAACAGTCCCTGCTGCAATTCCCAGCAGGTTTTGTAGTCCATCAGTCCGAGATCCCGGCAGGAAGCTTCCATCGCTACAAACTTTTGACGCTCTTCAGGGCCTCTTCCGCCATGTACGACGAGCGGACTAAGGGTGCGCTCGCGCAGTAGCTGAAGCCCATTTCCAGCGCTTTCAGTCTGTACCATTCGAATTTTTCAGGAGTGATATACGCCGCAACGGGGTAGTGCTCCAGAGTGGGACGAAGGTACTGACCGAGTGTTACGATCCCCACGCCTGCGTCGCGCAGGTCGTGCAGGGTTTGTAATACTTCATCATCGCTCTCGCCAAGTCCGACCATCAGTCCGCTTTTCGTTGCGACACCCTGTGCGCTCAGGTAGCGCAGGGTTTCCAGGCTCGTACGGTACTTTGCCTTGGAACGCACCACCGGGGTCAGCCGCTCGACGGTTTCGATGTTGTGCCCGATTATATCGGGCTTCGACGCGACGACCACGTCCAGCGGGGCGGGCTGTGCGTCGAGATCGGGAATAAGGAGCTCAATTACGGCGTCGGGATTCTGTGTGCGGATGGCGCGGACGGTTTGGGCCCAGTGTGCGGCACCGCCGTCCGGCAGGTCGTCACGCGTCACAGAAGTAACGACGACATACCTCAGTTTCATCAGTGCGACGCTTTCGGCGACCCGTCGGGGTTCCTCGGCGTCGGGGGCAAGGGGGTGTCCTGTTTTCGTTGCACAGAAGCGGCAGCCTCGGGTGCAGATGTCTCCCAGGATCATGAAGGTTGCGGTTCTGCGGCTCCAGCATTCGGCCTTGTTCGGACACATGCCGCTGCTGCAAATCGTATGCAACGCATGTTTGTCGACTATTTGCTGTACCTCGGCATATTCCGGGGTGCGGTGGAGCCGGATCTTCAACCATCCTGGTTTTTTCAGTACATCTACCTTGTCATAAAACTTCGGCATTTAAGTTCATTATTTTCCAATTGATGCAAAAATACGAAAAAATAATTGATAATTCCTATGAATGCCCTATTTTCTTTCGGCACCCCGCCTCTGGTATGCCTCTTCGCGGGTTTGCCTTCTCCGGGCTGTTTTCGGGCTGTTTCCGGGGGAGCGCCTGCGGCGGCCTGCGTGGCATCCAATTAAAAAAATAAAAAATGCGGCCCTGAAAACCGCAATTATTCAATATCGGGTGCTGTCGGGTGGCTTTTCCGGACAGAGAAAGGGGTTTGCTGCCTGGCAGTAGCAAACCCCTCTGGTTAGGTTAGTTAGGTTAATGAGAGTGGGAGAATCCCACGTTTTGTTATACAAAGATAAATGGAAAATCACAATCTTCCAAATCTTTTGTAACATTTTTTTAACCTAACCGAAAAAAATCTGTTAAATTATAATTAAAATTTTTAAAATACTAACGGTTTTGTAAGTTGCGAACTATAACGCCTCGCGGATTTCCTCGGTTTCCTTAGCGGCGGGCTGCGCCTCGGGAGCGAGCGAAGTGATGTGGCGGTTCCGGTAAGCGGCCGGCGTCATCTGGTACTCCTTTTTGAAAAGTTTAATAAAGTGCGACGTGTTGGGGAATGTACAGGCATTGCCGATTTCCGAAATTGACTTCGAAGTCGAGATCAGTAGCAGGCGCGAATGCATCAGGCGCTGGCGGATGTACCATTTGTGCGGCGGCATCATGAAATGGCGCCGGAATTCCTTTTTGAACGAGGTGAGCGAACGGTTCGTCAACTTCGAGAGTTCTTCGATCGAAATATCCTTGAAGATGTGGTCGTAGACGATCTGTTCGAAATTCTCCTTGGCTGCATCGACGTTGCTGAGCAGTTTGCTCTTCAGGCAGCAGTCTTCGTGCGAGGCGATGAGGTAGATCAATTCGGTCATCTTGATATTCTCGGCCGTCTCGTCGCGGTGGAAATCCTCGTCGCGCAGGTAGTTGTTGGTATTGACGAAAAAGTTGCGGATCGAATTCCAGGCGGGCATCGAGACATGCGAGCGGTTGCGGCAGTTTTCGCACGAATGTTCGTTCGAAATGTTCAGCCCGTAGGTGATGTTCAGGTGTAGCAGTATCCGCTGGAGGTCTGCCGGCGTATAATAAAAGAGCACTTGTTCGAAGGGCTGCCCGTTTTCCGGGAAGTTCTCGATATAGTGGTGCCCGATGCCGAGGTAGAATACGTCTCCGCGCGTGAGGGTCTGGCGCTTATCCCCGTCGTAAATATATTTCGTGCCACGGAGGATGTAGCCGATTGCGTAGCGCGAAAGCGCCTGAGACTGGATTCCGTTGTGAAGGGCCTCAACGTACTTCACAATCATCGGCTGCTGGGCCGACGAATTTAATGAATTCTTCATACCAAATCGTATTTTAAGTTTTTTTGAACAACGAGTTGCGTCACCGATTGCTCATTTCAAAAATACAATTTAATATTTATTTTATAAAATAATGAATAGTCTAAAAAGGCACAATAAGGCAAATAAGCCTAAATATGCCATAATAATGACTAAATATAATATTGTAAAAATATTCCGACGAAGGCTGCCGCCAGAAAAATCAGGTATACGGGCAATGCCATTCCCCTGTGGATGCGGACGAAAAATACCGGGATCAGTATGGCCGACGGGACAGCGAGCAGGGCGAATGCTTCGGGTGTTGCGGCGGGGCTGCATAGCAATGTCAGGGCCAATACCAGTATACCTATGTTATAAAAGAGGATAAAGCGGGGTTTGGTGCCGGCGGCATAGATGTCGGCCAGGAAAAAGAAAAGCGCCGTCAGGTCGAGCAGTACGATCCCGCCTGCCATGACGAGTGCGGGGAGGGGAATATCCAGGAAGAGTTGCAGCGGCATACCTTCGATGGCCGACTGCCCCACTGTGACCAGTGGAGCCGTAAATTCCGCCCCGCTGCCCCAGCTGACATAGCAGGCCGTGAAGATCGGTAGCAGCAGTCCGGCCGTTGCTACCACGACCTCCCGGAAGGTACGCCGGAAAAGCAGTACGGCCAACGGCAGGAGCAGCAACAGCGGCAGTGCGGGGGCATATATCAGCGGCATCAGCCCCAGGTAGAGTGAGGCACGGAAGATGGCGTCGAACCCGTACCCGTTGCAGAAGGCGCGGCAGTAATTTTTCGTTGCCAATGCGAGCAGCATCGACGCTGCGAATCCTGCGAGATAATTCCCGCCTGTTGCGATCCCGCAGGCGACGATGGCATAGAGGGGAATCGGGAGGCAGGTGCCCACCGTATAGAGGTTGTAGCGGATCGAAATCCGTCCCGTACACATTCCGGCGAAGAGCAGCATGAACCCGGCGGCAAACTTCGACCATACCGGATATGCCGCCTGAAACCGGGCGAGTTGGCCGCCCAGAAGCGGGAGCGCTTCGCGCACCGCTCCACTGGTTTCGGTATCGGGCACAGGGATTCCTGCACACATGGCTGCGACGGCGAGTGCGAAGAGGGTCATGAAGGCCGGTACGAGCGGCTGCCGGGCGATGTCGAATTTCATGTCGGAAGGCTTTTTTCCTCGGGCAAAATTAGCGAAAAAAGCCGGAATATTACCTAACTTTGTGGTACGATGTTAGAAAACCAATACCAATACGAGTTTCGGGAGGCCGGTTGCGACGAGGCCGGCCGGGGGTGTCTGGCCGGGCCGGTGTTCGCCGCTGCGGTGATCCTTCCGCCCGATTTTCACGACCCGTCGCTCAACGATTCGAAGCAGATGACCGAGCGGAACCGGGACAGGCTCCGCCTGATCATCGAGCGTGAAGCCGTGGCCTGGGCCGTCGAGGCCGTTTCCGCAGCCCGGATCGACGAGATCAACATCCTGAACGCTTCGTTCGAGGGAATGTCGCTGGCTGTCGCCCGCCTCGATCCGCCGCCCGAATTCCTTGCGATCGACGGCAACCGTTTCCGGACACGTCTTGAATTACCCTACCGTTGCGTGGTCAAGGGCGACGGCAAATATGCTGACATCGCCGCAGCTTCGGTGCTGGCCAAAACCCATCGGGACGAGTACATGTTGCGCCTCGCGGAGGAATACCCGCAGTATGGCTGGAAAAAGAACAAGGGGTACCCGACCCGCGAGCATCGGCTCGCAATCCGTGAATACGGACTTACGCCCCACCACCGCCTGTCGTTCAGCCACGGGATCGGCCAGTTGGAGTTGCAATTCTGAGCGGGGATTGTCTTTCCGCGTGTTGCCGGGAAATCCCGTGGTGATCGGATACGATCATCTCCCGCGCATAAATCCCCGGCCCGAATTTACCCTGCCGCCTTGCAGTGGCGGGCATACGTTTGAAGATGCTGGAGGCCGTATAACTATCGGTATGGCACATAAAAAAAGGGCTGAAGTCCTACTTCAGCCCTTTTTCGATATGACTCGGGATTTAGTATCCCAGCGACTTGGAAGCGGCGTAGGAGACCTTCAGTGCATTGGCACGGCGAAGTTCCTGCTTCACGTCGGTTACGATACCCATCTTGGTTGTCTGGTCGGCCTTGAGGCAGATCGTCATCGAGGCACGGTCGGCCTCGCTGAGCTTATCGCGCTCTGCGGCTACGAAATCCAAAATATCCTTGGTCGTTTTGTACGAGTCGTTCAGCTGGATACGGGGTGCAGTGCCGAATTTGGCCTGCATCACCAGCGAAGGCTGGCCGATGTGGATGTAGCTTACGAGCGATTTCTTCTCGAGCTTTTGCACTTCGGTTGCCTCGGGGAGTTTGTACCTCACGAGCAGTTCCTGGTCGCGCATGGTGGTCGACACCATGAAGAAGAAGAGGATCATGAAGATCACGTCAGGAAGCGATGCTGTCGAGATAGGGGGCAAACCTTTATTGCCCTTCTTTTTCATTACTGCCATAACTTACTTCTTTATATTACGCGGTTCGGCCTCCGAAATCTTCAGAGGTACTGCTTTGGATACTGCATTGCGCTGATCCTCGGAAAGCTCCGAGAATTTTGCTCCGAATTTCTTCATGGCGACTTCGTCACGTACCTCGTTGAAAGCGCGTGTGAGTTCGTTCTGTACCATGATGTAGGACTGATAGCCCGTATCACGGGTGGTCTGTAACGAAACAACGCCCTGGCTTTCGGGATATACCCACTTGCTGCCGTCGGCCAACTCGATTTCCTTTTCGGTTTTCTCCGGGAGGTTCTCGTCGTCCATCGGGTTGAGGATGAATTCCTTCGTCTTGTCCTTGAGTTGTCTCAGGTCGATGATCTCCTGTTTGCCCGAGGGCCCGGCCATGATGTTGCCGCTGCCCGAGATGAGCACCAGGAAGAGGTTGCGCTCCTTGACCTTGATGTCCTCCTGCTTTTGGTTCTCGGGGGGCATCGGCGGAAGCATACGCACCAGACCGGTGTCGACATTCATCGTTGTGGCCACAAGGAAGAAAATCAGCAGCAGGAAGGCGATGTCGGCCATTGAGCCGGCGTTGATCTCCTGTATTTGTCTTTTATTTCCTGCCATTGTTCGTTGTTATTTGAAAGCGCCGTAAATTTCGGTTGCGATAGCCGTCACGAACGCAGCGACCAGGGCAACGTACGTTACCAGGATGCTGGTGTCGGTCAGGACGGTTTCACCTTGGGAGAAAAACCCGCCGTTGGCGAGGTCGGGGATCTGGATGTCATGTCCCGAAGCCACGAAGTAAGCCACGCCCACGATCACGATGATCAGCGCGAGCGAAATAATCGTGCCCTTGATTCCCGCTGGGTTCTGGATCATGCCGAAGACCGCGCAGAAGATAGCTGTGAACACCGCAAGAGCCAGCAGGAAATAGCACCAGATGAGGTTCAGGCTGATAGCCGCCTCGGAGCCACCCGTAGCAATTGCGTATATTCCCAGTACCGCCATCACGGCCAGCAGAATACCCAATATGATATTTAAAATCTTTTTCATAATTGCCTTTAACTCTTTTTAAATCGTTGGGATTATTTCTTGCTGTAAGCCGTCAGGATATCCATCAGCGTGATGGACGAATCCTCCATATCGTTTACCAGCGAGTCGATCTTCGAAACGATATAGTTGTAGAACAGCTGAAGAATAACCGCAGCGATAAGACCCATGAGGGTCGTCAGAAGGGCGACCTTGATACCGCCTGCAACGAGGGTCGGGCTGATATCGCCGGCAGCCTGGATGGCGTCGAACGCCGCGATCATGCCGACAACGGTACCCATGAAGCCCAACATGGGCGAAAGGGCGATGAACAGGCCGATCCACGTCAGGCCCGACTCCATCTGGCCGGTCTGAACCGAACCGTAGGAAACGACAGCCTTCTCGACCGAATCCAGACCCTGATCGTAACGGTCGAGACCCTGGTAGTAGATCGAAGCGATCGGGCCGCGCGTGTTGCGGCAAACTTCCTTGGCAGCTTCGATGCCGCCGTTCTTCAGGGCTTCTTCAACCTTGGTGATGAGTTTCTTCGAGTTGATCGTCGACAGCGAGAGATAGAGGATACGCTCGATGGCAACGGCCAGACCGATAATCAGGAAGATAAGGATCGGGAGCATCCATGCCCAACCACCCTCGAGGAACTTCTGCATCATCACGTGGTGCAGGCTATCGCCGGCGAGTTGGGTTTCGGCAGCTGCGGCAGCCTCCTGCGCGAAAGCGTTAACAGTACCCAATGCGAACAGGGCCACTGACAGAATCAAAAAAAGTTTTTTCATAGTTGTGATTAGATAAAATTAAATTTGTTAGTTGTTTTTTATTGTTGTGTTTTTAGGTATTTCACAATACGTTCTTCCGCTTTCCATCGTATTTCGTCAATTCTCCCGGGATTAAAAAAATCCTAAAAAAATATTTTTTTTATCCTTTCCGGATACTCACGGCGTCTTTTTACCCCGATCCATGGCTTTCCCCTGCCGGTTCCGCACGTATGGGCGAATTCCGGAAATTTCATTCTGAATCAGTCCAATCGTTTGTTTTCCAGTGGGTTGTCCCCCTATTCCCCCTCCTGCCGCCCCCAATGGACGACCCGATAAGGTACGTTAGCAGTGCGAAATATAGAAAAAAAAATCGTTCCGTGCAACGTCTTAGGCTGTAAATTCGCCTCGCAGAGGGCGCCGCAACAATGCGCGGGTCTGTTCGTCGGAAAGCCCCAGTCCGAGCACGTACATCAGCTTCGTGACGGCCGCCTCGGTGGTCATGTCGTGGCCGCACAGGACGCCGATCTTCTGCAGCCTCAGCCCGGTTTCGTAAAGTTCCATCGAAACCTTGCCCCCGCCGCACTGCGTGATGTTGAGGATGATGACCCCGCGGTCGATCGCCTCTTTCAGTACGCGGATGAACCATTCGTTGGTCGGGGCGTTGCCCGCGCCGAATGTCTCCAGCACCACGGCCCGCAGCCCCGGTGCCGAGAGCATCGCCCGCAGGATATTTTCGCCCAGCCCCGGGAAAAGCTTGATGACTTCGATTCCGTCGGCCAGGCGGGTTGCGATGCGCAGTTCCGGCGAGATTTCCGTCGGGTGGAGGATCGCCGCGAGGTTATAGGCGATGTTGACCCCCACCTCGGCCAGGGGCGGGTAGTTGTAGGAACGGAAGGCGCTTAGCGCCTCGGCGCTGCGCTTGGTGGTACGGTTGGCACGGAACAGCCGGTTCTGGAAATAGAGCGACACTTCGGGTACCTCGGGGCGTCCGCCGATGTGCGCCCCCGCGATCTCGATGGCCGTGATGAGGTTTTCGCGGCCGTCCGTGCGCAGCACGCCGATCGGGATCTGGCTGCCGGTGAAAACCACGGGCTTGGCCAGGTTTTCGAGCATGAAACTCAATGCCGATGCGGTGTAGGACATGGTGTCCGTGCCGTGCAGTACGACGAACCCGTCGTAGCGGGTGTAGTTGTCGCGGATCAGCTCGGCCAGCGCCGCCCAGTTTGCCGGGGTGACGTTCGACGAGTCGATCACGGGATCCATCGTCAGCACGTCGATGTCCACGTTGAGCCGCTTGAGCGAAGGGAATTCATCGTAGATGCCGCTGAAGTCGAAAGGCACCAGGGCGCCGGTTTCGGCATCGTTCTTCATGCCGATGGTACCGCCCGTATAGATGATCAGGATCGAAGATTTCATCGTATGGTCTTATGGTGTTATATTCCGAAAATACGTTTGGCGTTCGCCGTCGTTGCGGCCGCCACTTCGCCGGGGGGCAGCCCCTTCAGTTCCGCGACTTTCTCGCACACGAACCGCACATAGGCCGACTCGTTGCGCTCGCCGCGGTGGGGCGCGGGTGTCAGGTACGGGCAGTCGGTTTCGAGTACGATGTCGTCCAGTTTCATTTCACGCACCGTATCGGCCAGCTTGCTCTTCCTGAAAGTCACCACGCCGCCGATTCCGAAGGCGAAATCGCCGCAGGCTTTCAGTTTCCGGTAGGTGACGGCATCCTCCGAAAAGGCGTGGAACACGCCCCGCAGCCTCCGCCCGGCCTCCGCCGCGGCCGTCGCTTCCTCCCCGATGATCCGGCACATGTCGTCCCATGCCGCACGGGTGTGGATCGCCACCGGAAGGCCGAGCCCTGCGGCCAGGCGGCATTGCGAAACGAAAGCCTCGACCTGTTCGGCGACGAACTCGCCGCTCCAGTAGTAGTCCAGCCCGATCTCGCCCACGGCGCAGAAACGTGCGATGCCCTCGGGCGGGGCCGTGAGGTAACGTTCGACGAGCGCCAGCTCCTCGCGCCAGTGCGGGTTGTCGTTCACCGAGGTGGGGTGCAGTCCCATCATCGGGACGCATTGCCCCGGGTGGCGGCGGCAGAGGTCGAACAGCGCTCCGTGGCTTTCGGAGTCTATGCCCGGGAGCAGCAGGTGCTCCACGCCCGCCGCCGCGGCGCGGGCCAGTGCCTCTTCGCGGTCGGCGTCGAACGCCGTATCGTACAGGTGTGAATGTGTATCCGTCAGTTTCATCGTGTTTTCATATATCGGTTGCCGGGCAGTTGCCGTACGGCTCCCGCCAGTTCCAGCCCTACGAGCAGGGCAGTCAGTTCACCCGGTTCCAGTCCGCTCAGCTCCGCGAGGGTTTCCACCGCCAGCGGGTCGTCCGTGCGGAAACAGCCCAGCAACCCAGCTTCGTCGGGCGTAAGCTCCGGTGTGGACGGTTTTTCCCGGAATGCTGCCGGTTCCGGGTCGAGATCCCACATCAGTTCGCGGACAATATCGTCGGCGGTCATCACGAGCTGCGCCTTGCGGTTGCGGATCAGGTGGTTCGTCCCCGACGACATGCCGTCCGTGGCGCGTCCCGGTACGGCCATCACCGAACGGTCGTAGCCGTCGGCGCAATGCGCCGTGGCGAGCGACCCGCC
>OKWJ01002194.1_pt1 | contig 10817 bp, 7 predicted proteins | sample 1607121 | NCBI WGS metagenome assembly OKWJ01 (sample SAMN04414080, study PRJEB24778) | human gut metagenome | material: faecal | host: Homo sapiens | reverse complement strand
TTGCGAGCGCAGGCGTTGTTATCTTCCGCAAGAAGGAAGAAGACTGAGCCTGAATCCTGCTCGGTACACGGCGGAAGTCAACGCTGCGAGTGATGAAAATCAGCGTAACGAGTGACTGAAACCGATACTGTGCATGAACAACAGCATAATCCCGACCGAATCGGATTTCCGATTCGGTCGGGGCTGCAAGCCCCGCAGGATGCAAATCCCTGCGGGGCTTGTGTCGTATGAAAATGCGAACGCAAAAGAATCAGAGACCATATCCTATATGAAAAAATATCAAGAAAGTGCATTTTCTATAAGATTGGGGTTGAAATTTTCGTCTCAATAAGTTAAAATAGGATATAGATTTATGCAAAAGTCATTCATGAGGTGAAATGAAGGATATGTACGGCATTCGGGCGGATGAATTGGATATGCATTCGATCATTGCCGAAAGCATAATCGGCTTTTTGCTTCAGCATACCGGAATAATGATTCAAAGACAGGATATTTCAATGAATTCATCCGTGTGTGCTGCTGCCGTCCCGCTGCTGCCGCGATTCGGAATTTCGCCGGAAAGCCTGCTGAATGAATGCGAAAAAACAGAATGCGGTTTGCCGTATTCGAATATGCGGAAATATCGAGGCATAAATATTTTTGAACAAGTTTCCGCAAAAAACGGATATCTGTGCTTTAACCCGACGATTGAGTTCCTAAACAGCTTTTGCGTTCGATGCACGGAGCTGCTTCCAATGCCGGAAATGCCGCAAAAAATTGTTTTTCCGTGCAGCACGGAATATGCCTGCGCACGGCTTTTGACTTATTATTGCTCCGGCTGCCGCTGCATCATGACGGACAGCGTCAGAACAGCATTGTTTCGCTCCTTTGCGCTTGCGGGCGGATTTGAAACAAAAAGGCTTTATGAACGCGCTGTTAATTCGGCGGAACGTGCCGTGCTTGCTGCTTTCGGAAATTCGGATGGGGGGAAATTCGGCGGAGTGCAGGCTTCTGCTGCGGCGATACTGCTGAGCAGTGCAAAAATGACTTTAGTGCAATAGTTTGAAGGAGAATTGACTGACTTATGAAAATTAAATGGTATGGACATTCCTGCTTTCTTTTGACGGACAGCAACGGCAGCACCGTTCTGACCGATCCGTGCGATCCGTCCTACGGTTATGAAATACCGCCCATGCATGCAGATATCGTGACAATAAGCCACGAACACAACGATCACAACAACATCAGCATTTTGCGCGGCAATACCGAGATTATCCGCAGCCCGGGCGAATACAATGTCAAGGGCATTCATATCACGGGTGTTGAAACTTTACATGATCGCAGCGGCGGTGCGCTTCGCGGCAAAAACACCATGTTTATTTACGACATGGATGATATGCGCATACTTCATTGCGGCGATCTCGGCATGATTCCCGACGAAGAAACAATTGCAAAAGTCGGCCATATTGACATCATGCTGGTTCCGATCGGTGCGATTTACACAATAGATGACCTTGAGGCGCGTGAACTTGCAAATATTCTGAAGCCCAAAGTCGTTATACCCATGCACTATAAAACCCCGAAGCTTAAACTTGAGCTTTGCCCGCTGGCACCCTTCATTGATGCGGCAAAGGACTGCCGCATTCACAACCTTAACGATTGTGAAGCAACAATTACAAAGATGAGCCTCGGTGAGGACAGGGTGCTGATTCTGCGCCCGTATGACGCCGAAAGAGACGAATGACATTTGAAACGAACGTGACGGAACCGAATCTGCCGTAAATGCTTCCGAAACAAATAACCGCCGCAGGAACTTTGCCTGCGGCGGTTTTCTTTGCTCAAAGAAAGCTCAGAATTACGAAGAATGCTTAAGCATTCTTATTTAATAATCATCCGATAAAGGATTAAAGATCATAATACCTTTCAAATTCGGCGGGATGCGGAATCTGATTGATGCGTGCAGCCTCTTTGCGCTTGCGATCGATCCAGATATTGAGGAGCCTCTCGGGGAATACACCGCCGCGGGTCAGATAGTCATGGTCTGCTTCAAGGGCATCAAGTGCCTCGTCAAGGCTCTTGGGAAGGCTGTCGATCTTTGCTTTTTCCTCTTCGGGAAGGTCAAACAGGTTGAAATCATAGGGACCCCAGCCGCATACGGAAGGATCGATTTCGTTGATAATGCCGTCGAGACCTGCCATAAGGATTGCCGCATAAGCATAGTAGGGGTTGCAGGTTCCGTCGGGGTTGCGCAGCTCGAAACGCTTAGCCATGGGCGATTTTGCGTAAGCGGGGATGCGAATTACCGCAGAGCGGTTCGCTGTTGCATAGCCGATGGTAACGGGAGCTTCAAAGCCGGGAACAAGGCGTTTGAAACTGTTGGTGGACGGGTTTGTGATTGCGCAAAGACTCTTTGCATGTTTAAGCAGACCGCCCATGAAGTTGTGTGCAAGCTTGGAGAGCTGAGCATAGCCGTTTTCATCATAGAAAAGGGGCTTGCCGTCCTTGGTGAGCAGCATGTGAACGTGCATACCGTTGCCGGCTTCCGCATAGATGGGCTTGGGCATGAAGGTTGCGGTGCAGCCTTCTTCAACGGCAGCGTTGCGGATGATGTATTTTGTTACCATGGTGTTGTCTGCCATTTTGACAACATCATCAAGCTCAACCTCGATTTCAAGCTGGCCGGGGCCGCCGACTTCGTGGTGATGATACTTGACTTTAACGCCCCAATCTTCCATAAGCATGCACATTTCGCTGCGGAGATTGTAATACCTGTCCTGCGGAGCACCGATGTGATAGCCGCCCTTGTGCGGAATCTGGAAACCGTCTTCACTGCTGCCGGTGTTCCAATCGGCTTCTTCGGTGTCAATTTCACAGCGAACGCATTCGGGACGAGTCTCGAACTGAACATTGTCAAACACATGGAATTCGAATTCCGGTCCGATGATCATTTCGTCGGCAATGCCGGATTCACGCATGTATTCAACAGCGCGCTTGATAACGTTGCGGGGATACTGATCGAACGGGCGGTTCTCGGGACGGTCGATAATCATTGCATCGCCGCTCATGGTGAGGGTCGGAACCTCCGCAAAGGGATCGACAGCAGCGGTGGAAAGGTCGGGAATGAAGACCATATCGCTGTTTTCAACGGGTGCGTAGCCGTAGTTGGAACCATCAAAGCCGATGCCGTATTTCATCGTGTTTTCATTAAAACGGGCGGCGGGGATGGTGATATGACGCCAACGACCGTCGATATCGGTCATTTTGAAATCGACCATTTCAATTTCATTGTCAAGGATGAATTCCTTTGCCTGCTCAATTGTTTTAAACAGCACGGGTGAAACCTCCTGAATAGGTAAAATTTTTTTGAACGAAACAAAATCCATTGCTTCCGTTCATGCTTATTGTGACAGATTTTTGCTGATATGTCAAGGAAAACACGATATATATTTACCTGTATACGAAAAGCAAACGGCGATGCGGCAATTTCTTAGCCGTATCTTATCCGTGTACATGATAAAATTAAAAAAACAGCAACCGAGAGGCTTTGCTGCGCCGTCAAACCGACAGGCACAGAATAAAAACATACGAAATCAATGCGTATGCGGCCGAAACGGTGCATCGGAAAAATCGGGAGGAAGGTTAATGGATATTTTTGACATTTTAACGCTTATCGGCGGTCTTTGCCTGTTTTTGTTCGGCATGAACGTAATGGGTGACGGACTGGAGCGCAGAGCGGGCGGAGGGCTGAAGCTTTTGCTCGGCAAGCTGACAAACAACCGCATGAAGGGCTTCCTGACGGGTCTCGGAGTGACGGCGGTGATTCAAAGCTCATCAGCAACAACGGTTATGGTCGTTGGGTTTGTTAACTCGGGACTCATGACGCTTAAACAGTCCATCGGCGTTATCATGGGGGCGAACATCGGCACAACGGTAACGGCGTGGATTCTGAGCCTCGGCGGAATTTCAAGCAGCAATGTCTTCGTTCAGCTTTTGAAACCCACATCGTTCACACCCGTGCTTGCATTGATCGGAATGATTCTTTTGATGACGGGAAAAACGGACAAAAAGAAGGATACAGGCACAATTCTGCTCGGTTTTGCAACGCTGATGTTCGGAATGGATACAATGTCCGGCGCTGTTGCCGGGCTTGCGGATGTTCCCGCCTTCCGCAACATGTTCATAATGTTCAAAAATCCGCTTTTCGGAATGCTTGCGGGTGCGGTGCTGACGGCGATAATCCAAAGCTCATCGGCCTCCGTCGGCATTTTGCAGGCGTTGACCGTCACGGGACAGGTATCTTACGGCGCGGCGATTCCGATCATCATGGGACAAAACATCGGAACCTGCATAACGGCGATCATATCCTCTTTCGGAGCCAACAAGAACGCAAAGCGTGCCGCAATCGTGCATCTTTCGTTCAACGTTATCGGCACGGTGGTTTGGCTGATGGTGTTCACGATCGTTTCCTATGTTTTCAAACCACTGTTGTTTGATACGGCGGCAAGTTATTTCGGCATTGCTGTCGCGCATTCGCTTTTCAATATCCTTTGCACCGCGCTGCTGTTTCCGGCTGCGCCCCTGCTTGAAAAAATTGCGGTTCGGCTTGTTCCGGACGGAAACAAGAAGGACACGATCTCCGAACTGGACGACCGCCTGCTTGCAACACCCGCAATCGCGCTGGAACAATGCGAGCGCATGGTTGAAACCATGGCGGAGGAGACGGCGGAGGCTTTCAAACTGAGCATGGATATGCTCACGAATTATGATGCGGATTCGGCGGGAAAAATACGTAAAGCCGAGGATAACAGCGATCATCTGGAGGACATCATCGGGACGTATCTCACCAAACTCAGCAGGAATCAGTTGACGGAGGACGACAGTGCGGAGGTTTCCAAGCTGCTCAAAGCGATAGGCGATTTTGAACGAATTTCGGATCACAGCGTCAATATTCTTGAATCGGCGGAGGAACTCCGCAGCAAAAAAATCGAGTTTACCGGACGGGCAAAGGCGGAACTCGGCGTGCTTTGCAGTGCCGTTTCCGAAATTTTGACGGCTGCATGTGCCGCATTTAGGGACAGTGATCCCGAAAAAGCGATGAAAATCGAACCTTTGGAGCAGGTTATTGATGATTTGAAGGTTCAGCTGCGCGACAGGCACATTGCACGGCTCAAGAACGGCGAATGCACGGTTGAAGCGGGATTCATTTGGTCTGACATACTGACGAATCTTGAACGTGCATCGGATCACTGTTCCAACATTGCTCTATGCGTTATTGATGCGGGCAAACACAATATGAACATGCATGAATCTCTGTCCGAAATGAAGAAGGATAATCCCGCATTCGAGGACGAGTTTGACATGTACACCCGCAAGTATCGCATAACAGGCTGATAACGGAGCGATAGCATTGCCGCATTGCGGCAAAACCATATTCAATCGTTAATTTCTTCATGCATACAAAAAGCGGACGGAGGCGGAACCGTCCGCCTTTTTGTTGTGCCGCACTCCTTTTCGAAACAGCCGGAGACCGTTTGAATTTCGGCATAAAGCGGCAGTACTTAAACGAAATTAAATCAATGTCCGGATTCAATCGAAAAAGCAGGTTTTGCGGATAAATTCGCACTTCGGGCAAACGGCGGGTTTTATGCATTGCGCGGAAGGGGAATGAGGGATATAATCAATCGTGCGGTGCGGCGGAAGCGTATCTGCCCGCAAAAACATCGCATCCGCAAAACGGGTAAACGGATATAAATGAAAAGGAAGGAAGCTTTCGCTGCGGCGGGAGCAGCGGTCATAAAAACGGTTATGAAGATTAAGGCGGCTCGGAATTCAATCGAAACCGATTCATCCGGCAAAGAAAACACGGCAGTCAATGCGAACACGGCGGCGGGGGAGGAAAAGACTTTTCTCGGCACGGAACCTATCGGCAGGCTGCTGTTTAAGCTGGCTGTGCCGACGGTCATTGCGCAGCTTGTGAACATGCTTTACAACATTGTTGACAGAATCTATATCGGTCATATACCGGGTGACGGCAGTGCCGCGCTGACGGGCGTGGGCGTGTGTATGCCGCTCATACTTATCGTTTCCGCGTTTGCCGCATTTGTGGCCTCCGGCGGTGCGCCGCGCGCTTCAATAAGCATGGGCAAGGGTGATTATGACTCCGCCGAAAAAATTCTCGGCGGCTGTGTTTTGATGCAGGTTGTGATTTCCGCCGTGCTGACGGTGGTTCTGCTTGTGTTCGGCAGGGATCTGCTGCTTGCATTCGGTGCAAGCGAAAACACGATTGATTATGCGGCGGATTATATGAGCATATATGCGATAGGAACGCTCTTTGTGCAGCTGACGCTCGGCCTGAATGCCTTTATCACGGCGCAGGGCTTTGCAAAATACGGGATGCTGACGGTGCTTATCGGCGCCGCTGCAAATATCGTGCTCGATCCGATTTTTATTTTCGGTTTCAAAATGGGCGTTCGCGGCGCGGCGCTTGCAACAGTCATTTCGCAGGGGATATCCTGCATATGGGTCATTTTGTTCCTGCGCGGGGGAAAAACGGTTTTGAAGCTGAAGCGTGAAAACATACGCTTTGCTCCGCGCATTATACTTCCGTGCATCGCACTCGGGCTTGCAACGTTCATCATGCAGGCAAGTGAAAGCGTGATTTCGGTATGCTTCAATTCGTCGCTGCTGAAATACGGCGGGGACATTGCCGTGGGCGCAATGACGATCCTCACAAGCGTGATGCAGTTTGCAATGCTGCCGCTGCAGGGCGTTGCGCAGGGCGCACAGCCGATTTTGAGTTATAATTTCGGGGCAAAAAATGCCGACCGTGTTAAAAAGACTTTTTTCCGTCTGCTCACAGTAAGCCTCTGCTATTCCGTCGCGCTTTGGGCTTTCGTGATGCTGGTTCCGAAAACCTTTGCCGGAATATTCAGCCCGAATCCGGAGCTTGTAAATTTCACCGGTGATGCTTTGCGAATATACTGCGGTGCGCTCTTCCTTTTCGGAATTCAAATCGCCTGCCAGATGACTTTTGTTTCCATCGGCAACGCGGGCTGCTCAATAATCGTTGCGGTTCTCAGAAAATTTGTGCTGCTCATACCGCTGATTTATATCATGCCGCAGCTGCTTGCGGATAAAACAAATGCGGTTTACACTGCCGAACCGGCTGCCGATGCAATTGCGGTAACATGCACGGCGATACTGTTTTCAATCGAATTCCGAAAAGCCCTGAAAAAACTGAATTCGGATTCCGCAGGCGGAACACAAACCGCAAAAACGGACTTGCGGGTTTAGCCCTCCGAAACAATGCTCCGCAGTGCCCGGTGTTTTATGATAATGTGCTGACGGAATAATGTATCGATAACAAAAAGCCGCCTTCCGAAACTGTCGGTCGGCGGCTTTTGTGAACCCGATATTCTAAATAAGCTTGTTATACAAAATTTTTGTTAACTCTGATTTAGTTATGATTCAGTCAATGTTCATAGGGAGCATGAAACGAGCGACTCTTTGAGCGTTGAAAAAATGATAATCAAACTTAATATCCTCTTCATACGTAAATCCATCAAAGGTTTTACTCAAACCTGATATTTTCCGCAATATAAGCGGCAAGCCCTGCGGCGTTGTCAACGCTGTTGGAAAGCTCAATGATAACGAACACGGGGTTGTCCTTCGTGAATGCGGCTGCGGCGGGGTTTTCGAACGCATGGAAGCCCTTTCCGACCGTCCAGTCATTGGGAGTGCATTCATGATAGGCGGAGGTCCAGCCGCTTTCGAAATCAGCGGAAGCTTCGCTGACGGCGTGATAATTGGATTCGGTGAAAAGGCGAACATGGTTCATGAGCGTGGCTGCGGCATAGACTCCTGCAACGCCGTCGGTCTCATAGGCCTGCTTGTCATATTCGGCGGCACATACGGCGCCGACACAATTGCCGTTTTCGTCAAGAATAAGCTTGCGCATATCCATTCCGGCGCAAAAGTCCGAAAGGGAAGCGGAAGCGCCGTCGGTTTCGGCTTTGACCGTCCAGCCCTCGGGCAGCACAAAGTTGACAGAGAAAGCGGAGGCGGAGCCTGCGGCGGGGAAAGTGACTTTCACAGGCTGACAGGCATTTGTGTACCCGCTGAAAACGGGAACTGCCGTTGCGGGCGGAGCTGTCGGGACGGCGGCGGGGGAAGCTTCTGCGGCGGGGGAAGCTTCTGCGGCGGGGGAAGCTTCTGCGGTGGGGGACTGCGGTGCGGGTGTTCCGTCAGCCGATGAGGGCTGCTTTTGGCACGCTGCAAAGGAAAAAACGGTCACGATTGCAATTGAAAATGCAGCAATTGCTGCAAGCACTTTCGCCGAGCGGCGAACGATTGAGTGGTTGTGTTGTGTCATTGTTGTTCGTCCTTTCTGAATTTCGGTCAATGGAGAAATATTCGGTTCGAACTCTCGATCCAAGTGAATTATACATCAAATCAAAAAAAAAAAAACGGTTTTTGCACCTTTAGAACCGAAATAACAAACTATATTTTATTAAGGCAAAACTGTTAACGGCAAATGAACCGGCATTGCCAGCGTTGTCTTTGACAGATGCGATATTTTGCGGTATAATAACGTGAATTCATGTGCCTCGCGCGGCGGGACAAGGGGAATGAACGTTCGTCCGTCGGCGCGGGGATGGAAAGGAACAAAATGATGACACAAAAAAGGTTCAATGCGCTGCTTTCAATGCTGCTTTGTGCGGCGATGCTGCTGAGCATGGTCGCTATGCTTTCGGGCTGCACTCGTTCGGGAAAAAATGATTCCCCTGCTTTGCAGCACAAAATCCTGCATTATTACAGCGAGAAAGACAGCACTTCATATTTCTTTGTCGACGGCAAAAAACTTGAAGATCGCATCGGAAGCGGCATCAGCACCTTCCTTTCGGTTGACGGCACGTCCGCAGCCGTGATCGCTGCAACGGCTCTGTATCGCGTTGATGCAAACGGAATTATTCTCGTTTACCCTGCCGCCGTAACGCGTGCGGTGCTTTCCATGGACGGGAAAAGCATCCTTTTCGCAACGGCAACGAAGGCATTTTTGTACAGCAGCGACACGGGCGAAACGACCGAGTTCGAAGGCATTGAAGCTGAAACCGTGCTGAGCCTTGCGCTTTCCGAGGATGCAAAGACAGCCGCCGTGACCGTCGGTCAAAAGGGCGGAAGGACAGCGACCTATATCTGTTCCGAAGGAAAGGCCGAAAAGAACAGCGAGGATACATATGCGGTTGCGATTTCAAACGGAGCGGAGCGCATGTATTGCCTTGAATATGTTGACGGCGAGCTGACCGGGAGGCTGCATTTTGTTCAGAACGGCAAGGATTCCGTTATCAGCACCAATGCGTCGCATTATTTTGAAGTAAATCGGGATGCAACCGAAATAACTTTTGACGTTAAATCCAAAACGCATTACAGCGCAAAGGGCAGCGAGGCAAAGCAGCTTGTTGATGCTTCCGCGCTTTCGCTTGCGGGTGCGCAGTATTCAACGATGGGCGGCAGCGAATGCACCGTTCTGCTCAAAAATGCCGGCAGCCTGTTCAACAGCATGTTCTACACCGAATACAATGCCAAGGATTCGGACGGCAACCAATTCGTTGAATACGATTTGTATTTTGTAAATTCCTCCAAAAAGGCTGTGAAGCTTGTCGGCGGTGCAACCCAATTCACTGTTCAGCCGGACGGAACAAGCGTTTACTGCGTTGTTGACAGCAGTCTTTACACCGTTTCCGCGTTCAACCCCAAAAAACCGGAGCTTGTTGAAAGCAATGTTTATGCTTTCGGTGCGGATGAAGGTTTCAAGAACGTTTATCTGACCGATATTTACGGCAATGTTCGCCTCAAAAAGGACGGCGCGGCGAAGCTTTCGGACATCATTCTGATGAACATTTCTCATTCCGCAATGATGAACAACGGCACTCTGCTTTGCATCGGGCTTTATGACAACGGAGGAACTCTTTGCAGCATTAAGGGCACCGAGAGCAAGATTCTTGACGAAAACGTTTATTATTTTGAAGTTTACGGCGATGTTGCCGCTTATTATAAAAAAGCCGGCAGCAAGGACGGGCTTTATGACGTCTATATGTCCGAAGACGGCGAGAATTTCACCCTCTGCGTTGAGCAGGCGGCGATCGGCGGCAAGGCTTCCTGACGGCTCGGCAGCGGTTTTTGAATAAAATCCGCAAAAGGGATCGGAACAGCCTGTAAAGTTTCATACAGAGAATCTGCAATCCCTTTTGCATGGCGGCAGTGTCGTGCAAAGGGGGTTTTTAAAGCAAAAGATTCTGCTTTTGAAATTTATTTACGTAATCAGAAACAGTTTTTTAAAATATATTGAATTTGGGTGCAATATTTTGCGGTCGCCGTGCATTAACATGGCGAAAGGAAGGAAAGGAGAAACAAAATGCTGATATTAAGTGCAATTAATCCGGAACAGGCACTTTCCGACGATGAAGCGGAGCTTATGGAACTTGACCTTGCCGCTGTTGCAGCAGGCAGCACGGAAGCGTTGGAACGACTCTATAACACGGCTAAAGCGGCGGTATACAGCTATTCTCTTTCCGTTTTGAGGAACGTTCAGGATGCGGAGGATGTTCTGCATGACTGCTTTGTGAACATCTTCACCGCTGCGGCGGGTTACAGGCCGCACGGCAAACCCATGGCATGGATAATCACCATTGCTAAGAACCTCTGCTTTGCAAGGCTGCGGCAGCACAATCGACAGGAACAGCTTCCCGATGAGGACTGGAGCGAGATGCTGGCGGACAATGCCGGGCTTTCAAATGAGGACAGGCTCGTTTTGCGGGAATGCCTCGGCAGGCTTTCCG
>OKWJ01002193.1_pt1 | contig 10823 bp, 7 predicted proteins | sample 1607121 | NCBI WGS metagenome assembly OKWJ01 (sample SAMN04414080, study PRJEB24778) | human gut metagenome | material: faecal | host: Homo sapiens | reverse complement strand
ACCATTGTTCATGTTATCAATGGTAACCGTTTCTTTTTTTAACCGTGTATTTTTTAAATCTACCCGATTGGATTCTTTTTTAGCCTCGCTATCGGTAGAAAACTCTTTTGCTACTAAAGAGTACTGGTCATCTGTTAATTTCGCATTTGGATCAGATGAAATCTTAATCCCCTTTTCCTGCAGGTAATCCACTATCGTGGACAAACCTACGTTAAATTCTCTAGCAACTTTACTTAGTCTAACTGCCATATTAAGATTTTATTTTACAAGCATTATAACCTTGAGCGTTCCTTATTCAAATTCGGCTCTTAATATTTTGAGAACATCCCTGATGGTCTCTATCTCAAGATCAGTCCTGCTCTCTAATTCTGATTCACTTAACTCTAACACGCTCTTTGCCGTGTCACAACCCACGCGTTTCAGTTCCTCGATTACCCATGGTTCGATCTCGTCGGAGAATTCTTCCAAGTTAACGTCTTCTTCTTCTGCGGTTTCAAGTTCACGATAAACATCGATCTCGTAGCCCGTGAGCTGGCTGGCCAGTTTGATATTCAAACCGCCTTTACCGATGGCCAAGGAAACTTCCTCCGGGTTCAGGTAAACGTTCGCTCTCTTGTTTTCCTCGTCCATTTCAATCTTGTTGATCTTGGCTGGATTCAATGCGCGGGTGATGTATAGTTGGATGTTGTTCGTGTAGTTAATCACGTCTATATTTTCGTTTCTCAGTTCCCGGACGATTCCATGTATACGTGAACCTTTCATTCCGACACAAGCACCCACCGGGTCGATACGGTCATCGTATGATTCAACGGCCACTTTGGCGCGTTCTCCCGGAACACGTACCACGTTTTTAATCGTAATTAAGCCATCAAATATTTCCGGAACCTCGTTCTCGAACAATCTTTCAAGGAATACGGGTGATGTACGGGAAAGGATGATGTACGGGGAGGCGTTTTTCATTTCTACACGAATAACGACGGCCCGGATGGTATCTCCTTTCTTGAAGAAATCACTGGGGATTTGTTCCTGTTTCGGGAGGATCAACTCGTTGCCTTCGTCATCCAGAACCAAAATCTCTTTTTTCCATACTTGGTAAACCTCTCCGGTCACGATCTGGCCCACTTTCTCTTTGTATTTGGTGAAGATGTGATCTTTCTCCAGTTCAAGAATCCGGGCTGAAAGGTTTTGTCTTAAAGCCAGCACGGAACGGCGTCCGAAATCCTTGAATTTCACCTCGTCGGTCACTTCTTCTCCCACCTCGTAGTCGGCATCGATTTTCTTTGCTTCCGTCAGGGAAATTTGGGTATTCGGGTTTTCGAAGGCATCGTCTTCCACCACGATACGGTTTCTCCAGATTTCCAAGTCTCCCTTGTCGATGTTTATAATGATGTCAAAATTCTCGTCCGTCCCGTAACGCTTGATAAGCATGTTTCTGAAAATATCTTCCAATACTCTCATCAAGGTTGCCCTGTCAATATTTTTAAGCTCTTTAAATTCTGCGAATGAATCTATCAAATTAATGGCTTCCATTTTTATTTTATGTATTTAGAAAACAACAATATCTTTAACCTCCTTTATGTCTGTAAAATGAATCTCTTTCTCCACTTTGACGATGCTTTTCTTCTTCTTCCCTTCCACGGCCACTTTTTCTTCACATTCAATTACGATTCCCGTGACGGAATGGGATTTTAAGGTTCCCTGTAATTTTCCCCCGTTTTGCAGTTTCACCTCCACTTGGTTTCCCAGGTTTTTCTCGTATTGCTGGGTTACTTTGAAGGGGTAACCGATTCCGGCACTCGAAACGGTTAACTCGAAATCCTCGGTATCTCGATCCAGTTTTGCGTCCAATTGTTTGCTGAGGGTCACGCAGGAATCCACGTTAATGCCCTTCAGGGAGTCGATATAGACCTCGATCGAGTTGTCCGGAGATACTTTCAAGTCCACCAGAAACAAATCTGTCCCCTGCAGTATTGTTTCGATAATGTCTTTTATTTCCTCTGTACTTTTCATTCTACTCTTTAATCTAAGATAACAGAAGAGGGGACTAATCGCCCCCTCGTTTGTTAATAACCGAGTGCAAAGATACAATTAATTATTTTTAATCCAAAGAGTTCCAGTGGAAAATAGGTGAGGGCGGGATATTTTTCCGGGGCGAATGTTTTCGGGAAAGAGGTTTCATCGTAATAGAAATCGTGTTGGAAACAAGCCTTTAAGCCTTGATATGTATGGTTTTAAATATTGGTATGGAAACATATTTGTCACATTTTCTATATAGTTCCAAATAAAATTTGTAAGTTTGCCGAAATTTTTTGAATTATGGAGTTTAAAGCAAAGGACATAGCAGCTCTATTAAGCGGGGTTGTCGATGGAGACCCCGAGATTTCTGTAAATAACGTATCTAAAATAGAGGAAGGAAAGCCGGGAACATTGGCTTTTTTAGCTAATCCTAAATACGAACATTATATCTACACGACGCAAGCATCGATCGTGTTAGTGAATAAAACATTTGAACCCACGCACGAGTATTCCTGTACTTTGATTCGGGTGGAATCGGCTTATGATGCCATTGCAACGTTACTGCAAATGTATGATGATATGAAGCCGAAACCAGTAGGAATTGAACAACCTTCTTATATCAGTGATAGTGCCACGATCGGGGAAAAACCTTATATCGGGGCATTTGCATATATAGGGAGAGGTGCGAAAATCGGGAATAACGTGAAAATATATCCTCAGGCCTATATCGGTGACGGCGTGGTTATCGGGGATAACACGATTATTTATGCCGGGGTAAAGATTTACACGGGATGCGTGGTCGGAAAATCCTGTATCCTTCATGCCGGAGTGGTACTGGGAGCTGACGGTTTCGGATTCGCTCCGGAAGGGGATCATTACAAGAAAATCCCGCAGATCGGTAACGTGTTGCTGGAAGACGACGTGGAGATCGGGGCGAATACTTGTATCGACCGGGCTACCATGGGATCTACGATTATTAAAAAGGGAGTTAAACTCGATAATTTAGTCCAGATTGCACATAACGTGGTGGTGGGTGGTAACACAGTTATCGCTGCCCAGTCTGGGATTGCCGGGACGACAAAAGTAGGTGAGAATTGCGTGTTCGGCGGGCAAGTGGGTATTGTCGGTCACTTGAATATCGGATCGGGGACGCAGATTGCAGCCCAGAGTGGTATAACTTCCAACATTCCGGAAAAATCTGTCCTGCGCGGATCGCCTGCATTCGATTATCCGAAATACCAAAAATGTTATGTCATGTTCCGTAAATTACCGGAGCTATACGGGCAAATAAAAGATTTAGAGAAAGAAGTAAATAAATTAAAATCAGAATAAAATGTCAGTAAAGCAAAGAACTTTAAAGAGTGAATTTTCTTTGAATGGAAAAGGCTTGCACACCGGGAAACAGGTGACCGCGACCTTTAAACCAGCTGAAGAGAACTTTGGCTATCGAATACGTCGAATGGATTTGGAGGGATCTCCTGAAATTCCAGCTTTGGCTGAATATGTAAAATTAATGGATCGTGCCAGTTGTCTGGAAAAGGACGGCGTGTGCGTGTTCACCATGGAGCATGCGATGGCAGCTCTTTACGGGTGTGGAATTGACAACTGCCTGATCGAGTTAAGCGGGGAAGAATTCCCAATCTTGGACGGTAGTGCTAAATATTACGTGAAAGAGATAGAGAAAGTAGGTTTTGAAGAACAAAAAGCTGATAGACGCTACTTTACAGTGAAAGAGCAAATGGAATTTTGTAGCGAGGACGGGCAGACGAAAATCACGTTATTGCCGGACACCGACTATAATATAAATTTGGTCGTTGCTTACGATTCTCCTTACTTGCAAATGCAGTATGCTACTTATTCTGAAAAAGTAACCGATTTTGCGAAAGAGATTGCCCCGTGTCGGACATTCGTGTTCCTGCGCGAGTTGGAAATGCTTTTGCAGCACAATCTGATTAAAGGCGGGGATTTGGATAACGCGATTGTGATTGTTGATCGTGAAATCTCTCAAGAAGAGGTGAACCGTCTGGCTAAATTGTTCAACCACGATTCTATCGAGGTGAAACAGGGTATTTTGAATAATTTGGACCTGTACTTTGACAATGAACCGGCTCGTCATAAATTGCTGGATGTTATCGGGGATCTGTCTTTATGCGGGCGTTTTATCAAGGGACGTGTTATCGCGGAGAGACCGGGTCATAAAGCAAACACTAGCTTGGCCAAGAAAATGTGTAAGGCCATCACGCAGGCGGAAAGAGAAGATGTTCGTCCCGACGTGGACACGACGGCCGAACCGTTAATGGATGTGAATAAGGTGAGAGCCTTGTTGCCTCATCGTCCTCCTTTCCTGTTGGTTGATAAGATTTACGAGGTGACGGATGACATCGTGATCGGTTGCAAGAATGTCACCATGAACGAACCTTTCTTCGTGGGGCACTTCCCGGAAGAACCGGTAATGCCGGGCGTGCTAATCGTGGAAGCGATGGCGCAATGCGGGGGAATTCTAGTGTTGAATCAGGTGGAAGATCCGGAGAACTATTCCACCTATTTCGTGAAAATAGATGGAATCAAATTCCGTCATAAAGTTGTTCCGGGCGATACGCTAGTCTTTAAGCTGGTGAAGATTGCTCCTATCCGTCGCGGGATCGTGACGATGAGAGGGTACGCTTTTGTCGGTAAAACGTTAGTTTGTGAAGTGGGTGAATTCATGGCCCAGGTTGCAAAAACGAAAAAATAGTGATAAGCTTGTACTTAAAATGTAATTATTATATTGTAATTAAATAAAAAAACGAATGAAACAACCGTTAGCTTATGTTCATCCTGAAGCTCAGATCGCGGATAACGTGGTGATTGAGCCTTTTGTGACAATTGATAAGAATGTTGTCATTGAGGAGGGAACAAGAATTGGTTCGAATGTCACTATCCTGGAGGGAGCGCATATCGGGAAAAATTGTAAGATTTTTCCGGGGGCTGTTATTTCTGCCATTCCTCAGGATCTTAAATTCAAGGGAGAGAAGACAATCGTCGAGATTGGTGATAACACGACCATCCGGGAGTGTGCGACTATAAATAGAGGTACTGCCGCTAAGGGGGTAACTAAAGTCGGGAGCAATTGTTTGATCATGGCCTACGTGCATATTGCGCATGACTGCGAGATCGGGGATAATTGCATTATCACGAATGCTTGTCAGTTGGCCGGTGAGGTCGTAGTGGATGATTTCGCTATTATCGGTGGAATGTCTGCCGTGCATCAGTTCGTACATATCGGTCGTCACGTGATGATTCAGGGAGGCTCTTTGATTGGTAAGGATGTACCTCCTTACGTGAAAGCCGGAAGATTACCTTTATCTTATGCAGGTGTGAATTCGATCGGTTTGCGCCGTCGCGGATTCGTGAACGAAAAAATCAACGAAATTCAGGATATATACCGGATCCTTTTCCAATCCGGGTTGAACAATTCTGATGCGGTGGAACGAATCGAGGCCGAGATGCCGGCATCCAAAGAACGTGACGAGATCATTATGTTCGTGCGTAACAGCAAACGGGGTGTCATGAAAGGCTATATGGGATAAAAATCCAAAGCGTTAAATATCTATTTCGGAGCCCGGTCCTGTGTGGCCGGGTTCTGTTTGTTTATTCCTGACAGTTGAAATGGGGTAAGATCTTTCCTTGTTGACAGTTGGAGATAATAACGAGATACCGACACAAGTTACTACCAATATAGGCGGGGAGCCCTGGAGAAGGAAGGGCAATAAGAAAGCACTTCGCAAGGAGTGCTTTCTTGCTGTTCTAATCCTGGAATTATAATTTCGGACCAGCGGCAACCAATGCCTTTCCGGCCTCGTTTCCTTCGAACTTCTTGAAATTCTTGATGAAACGTTCTGATAAGTCTTTTGCTTTGATTTCCCATTCGCTGGCGTTACTGTATGTGTCGCGAGGGTCAAGGATCTTCGGATCAACTCCTGGCAATGCGGTCGGAACCTCGAAATTGAAGAACGGGATTGTTTTGGTCGGGGCTTTATCAATAGAGCCATCCAAAATGGCGTCGATAATACCGCGAGTATCTTTAATAGAGATACGTTTACCTGTTCCATTCCATCCGGTGTTTACCAAGTATGCTTTTGCTCCTGTTCTCTCCATTTTCTTAACCAGTTCTTCTGCATATTTTGTCGGGTGTAATGATAGGAATGCAGCTCCGAAACAAGCAGAGAAAGTCGGAGTCGGTTCAGTAATACCGCGTTCCGTTCCGGCCAGTTTTGCCGTGAATCCGGACAAGAAATAGTATTTCGTTTGTTCCGGGGTCAAGATGGATACCGGAGGTAATACTCCAAATGCGTCTGCTGACAAGAAAATAACCTGTTGTGCAGCCGGACCTTTAGAGATCGGTTTCACGATGTTCTTGATATGATAGATTGGGTAAGAAACACGAGTGTTCTCGGTAACAGATTTATCATTGAAGTCGATCTTTCCGTTAGCGTCTACGGTAACATTCTCCAACAAAGCGTCACGTTTGATGGCGTTATAGATGTCCGGTTCTGCTTCCTTACTCAAGTTGATAACTTTAGCGTAGCATCCGCCTTCGTAGTTGAACACGCCTTCATCATCCCATCCGTGTTCGTCGTCACCGATCAACAGACGTTTCGGGTCAGTTGACAAGGTCGTTTTACCTGTTCCTGACAAACCGAAGAAGATAGCGGTGTTCTTACCTTCCATATCCGTGTTGGCAGAACAGTGCATAGATGCGATTCCGCGTAACGGGTTCAGATAGTTCATGATAGAGAAGATACCTTTCTTCATCTCACCACCATACCAAGTGTTCAAGATTACTTGCTCTTTGGTTTTCAAGTTGAAAACGGTAGCTGTTTCGGAGTTCAAGCCTAATTCTTTGAAGTTTTCAACTTTAGCTTTGGCAGCGTTGAAAGAAACGAAATCCGGTTCCCCGTAATTCGCTAGTTCTTCTTCTGTCGGGCGAATGAACATATTCTTCACGAAGTGAGCTTGCCATGCCACTTCCATGATGAAACGAACTTTCAGACGGGTTCCCGCATTGGCCCCGCAGAACGTGTCAACCACGTACAGTTTTTTGCCGGACAATTGTTTCACGGCTTTTGCCTTCAAATCTGCCCATGCTTCTTCTGAACAAGGTTTGTTGTCGTTCTTGTATTCGTCAGAAGTCCACCATACAGAATCCTCGCTGGCCTCGTTCTTTACAAAGAATTTATCTTTCGGTGAACGTCCGGTGTAGATTCCGGTCATCACGTTAACTGCGCCAAGCTCGGTCAAATATCCTTTTTCGTACCCTTCCAATTTCGGGTCTGTTTCTGCCTTGTACAATTCTTCATATGAGGGATTGTGAAGGATCTCTTTCACATCCGTGATTCCATAAATACTTAAATCTAATTTTGCCATAGCAATAAATTTATGTTAGAAATTAATTAATTCTTTTTTTCTTTAATTCGGCACAAAAATAGGAAACATTTTGATATAAAAGAATCAATTCCCCCTTTCCCTTGTCCGTTTATGTTTTATTAACACGTTCTTGTTTTTCTATTCTCTCAAGCATATGCTTACACGATCGTATACCTTTTGTACGTTCGTGTCCGTGAACTTGGCACGATCCATGTTTAGAATGTAACTATCGGTGAATGGGGAGTTTAGTTTTCGATCAATTCGACTCCTGCCGATGGCGGTTAGTGCTGCAACTTGAAGATAGGAATGATCGGAATTTAAATATTCATTTACCATTTGTTTCACGTTTTCCCGTTTCGAAAGAACTAACGTCCCGAAATATTCTGCGATCTCGAAGTTGTAACAGTATTGTAATAATTGAGTAATTTTTTCTGTAATCAACTCTTGAACCGGGAATAAAAAACAGGCAACGATTTGTTCTTCTCGTTTCTTTGTTCCCCACAATAGTTGTGCCAATCTTAAATCGGGTTGGTATTGTCCGGCCAGATTTTTGAGAGAGAGGTAACTTGCCCCGATCTGTCCCCGCGTGTCAGCTCCTATCCGTTCCATGCTGTCAAGACTTCTTCCGTTTTGTAACCGGAATATTCTTCGGCTGACTTCTTTAAAGAGTTGCTCTACTTTTTTATCTATCGGGAAAACTTCCATCACCTTGTCCTATTTATTTAAAGTAAATGAAAATATTAGCATGTTTATACACGTGCAAAAATAGCTATAAAAAATGAAATCGTGGCGTCAGAGGTTATGTTTTGTAGCATATTCAAACGTTTGTGTAGAAGATAATTAGTTTAAATAATCTGAACCTGTTAAATATTTGTTAAGATTTCGATAGAAAGGTAATCTTTGGGAGGATATAATTAATTTTGCTTTCACAAAGACCAATAGAACAAATTTAAAGGAATAAATGATGATCAAATGTTTTTTATGGTTCGTGCCCTGCCTTTTCGTGTTGGCCGGGTTTGCACAGAAAGCCAATTACAAGGAAGCCGAACGTTTTATGCGTGGGAATGCGGAAAAACTGGTAGGATCAACGAAAGTAAGTCCTCACTTTTTGAAGGAAAGCGATAAGTTTTGGTATAGTTATAAAACGGGCGATGGAACCCGTTATTATTTCGTTGACCCGAAGGCAAAGATTCACCGGGAGTTATTCGATCGGGAATTTATGACTGCCGAAATCAGCAAGTATACCCACGGACCGGTGAATTACAAAGAACTACCCGTGCGGGCATTGGCTTTTAAAGAAGATGAGAAGACATTGAAGTTCGAGGTGGATACTTTCCGTTTCGAGTATAACATTTATACCAATCAGTTGGTGAAAATAGATTCTGCCCGAAAGAAACCGGATACAACTCCCAAGAAATCGAACGGGCTGGAGGGGACGTATTCTCCGGATAGTACTTATATCGTTTACGCTAAAAGTCATAACTTGTATATGCTTTCCGTGAAAGATTCCGTGGAAACCCAGATCACTACGGATGGTGAATTAAAATACTCTTATGCCTACGGTGATACGGACACCACGAGTAAACGGGTGTCTGCCCGAGTGACTTGGTTCGAGAATTCGGAACGTTTTTACGTGCGTCGCTCGGACCGGAGGAAGATTAAAACACTTTATGTGGTTAATAATTTGAGTTCCCGTCCGATGTTGAAGGAGTATGAATACGTGATGGCCGGGGATCAGGAGGTGCAACACGAGGAGTTGTTTCTGGTGGACACGACCGATAAGAAATTGATTAAAGTGCCGGTTGAGAAATGGCCGGATCAGACATTGAGATTGTTTACCCCGGGAGAAAAGGTCAACAGTCTTTATTTCTTGCGTAAGAAGAGGACTTGTGACGAGATCGATTTTTGTAAGGTGGATTTGAAAACAGGGGAGGTGAAGGTGTTGATTAACGAGATTAGTAAACCTTATTTCAATAATGATTTCTTCCATCTTTCCTTGTTGAACGAAGGGAAAGATATTATCTGGTGGTCGGAGAGAACGGGACATGGGCATTTCTATCATTACGATGGCGAGGGAAATCTGAAGAATGCGATTACTTCCGGGAACTGGACGGCCGGGAAGATGGTTAAGATTGATACCGTGGGACGTACCATTTATTTCGGGGCTTACGGGCAGGAGAAGGGAGCGTGTCCCTACTATGCCCGGGTGAATAAAGCCCGGATTGACGGGAATGGTCAAGTGGAGGTGCTGACTCCCGAACAGGCCACTCATGAGGCTTATTTTTCGAAGTCGGGACGTTATTTCGTGGATAATTATTCCCGGGCGGATTTGGAACCCCGGAGCGTGTTGCGGGATAACAAGGGGAAAGTGATCATGGAACTGGCGTCACCCGATCTGACCCGGCTTTACGAGACCGGGTGGAAGATGCCGGAGCCTTTCACGGTGAAGGCTGCCGATGGGCATACGGATTTGTACGGTTTTATGTGGAAACCTTTTGACTTCGATTCAACCCGGCGTTACCCGATTATTTCGTATGTTTATCCCGGACCGCAAACTGAGGCGATTCCGTTGGAGTTTTCCGTGACGGCAGCTTATAATGTCGGGTTGGCACAAATCGGTTTCGTGGTGGTAACTTTCGGTCACCGGGGAGGTAGTCCGATGCGTGATAAGTGGTATCACACGTTCGGGTATAATAATTTGAGGGATTACCCGTTGGCGGATGATAAATGCGGTATCGAGCAGTTGGCTGATCGTTTTTCTTTTATCGATAAATCCAAGGTGGGTATTTTCGGGCATTCCGGTGGAGGTTTCATGTCTACCGCGGCATTGTGTACTTATCCCGATTTCTACACGGCGGCTGTTTCGTCAGCGGGAAATCATGACAATAATATTTATAACCAATGGTGGGGAGAGACTCATCACGGGGTTCGGGAGGTTAAATCTTTCGAGAAGAAAACCGTGAAGGATTCCATCACGGGTAAGGATACCACGGTTTCCGTGGAGAAGATCAAGTTCGAGACGAAAATCCCGACGAATATCGAGCTGGCGAAGAATTTGAAAGGGTATTTGATGCTGGTGACGGGTGACGTGGATAATAACGTGCATCCGGCGAATACCTTGCGCATGGCAGATGCGTTGTTGAAAGCGGGAAAGAATTTTGACTTAGTGATTTTACCGGGACAAGCTCACAGTTTTATGGGCATACAACAGGCTTTCTATCAACGGAAGATGTGGTTCCACTTTGCGAAACACTTGCTGGGGGATTATTCGTCCGATCAGTTCAGAGAGATTGATGCTTATATGCGGTTGTGAGGAGGAGCTGGAATACGATCATTATTCCGTTGGCTATGTAGTTTCCTAAAATTGGTTTACTAGATTTGACATTCAATAAATTGTAAAA
>OKWJ01002192.1_pt1 | contig 10825 bp, 9 predicted proteins | sample 1607121 | NCBI WGS metagenome assembly OKWJ01 (sample SAMN04414080, study PRJEB24778) | human gut metagenome | material: faecal | host: Homo sapiens | reverse complement strand
TTTACTATTTTTTTCATATCATTATTTTAAATCAAAAAGATGATTCTTTAAGCATAAGATAAATGCTACACTCCAAATAGTTATAATAATTGGGAGTTTATTATGAATATTGGAAACGCATTTACTTACTTTTTCAAAGACAACAACTGGATAAAAAAATTGTTGATAGGCGGAGCTTTGCTGCTCCCTGTAGAAATCGGCAATGTATTAAACCAGACACTTCAATCTGTAAAATCCTCACCTACGGCAATGCAAGATATGGGGTTGGTTATTATTGCCGCATTCATTTTTGCAATTACAGGTGTGATTACATCTCTTTTTGTAACCGGTTACTTTGCAGTTAACACAAATTTAAGAATATACAAAAAAGATGCAATACTGCCCGAGTGGTCAAACTGGAAAAACTTATTCCTTTCAGGGTTCAAGGTATTTGGTGGTTCTTTCTTATACGGAGTATTGTATACCATTTTATTACTTATCTCCTTCATAATACTTGGAGGCCTTACCGGAGCATTGGCAGGAAAAAATGCAGCGTTCTTAATCTTAACGGTGTTATCAGTAATTTTATTTTTTATAACACTTCTTTTTGCATCTGCTGCAACCATTGCTTTTTTAACTAACCTTAAATTTTCATCTTTCTTCAACTTCAAGTTGATATCAGCTATTGTTAAAAAGAATACTGTAAAATATATTATTTTCCTTGCCACAAGCGCTGTATTATATGGTCTTGCAGGATTGCTTGGCTTTTTATTACTAAAAACCATTGTTCTTGCAATATTTATACCATTTATCAATATGTATATTTGTTTTGTGATAAGCGAAATTATGGCTCAGGTTGTAAGAGAAGAATCTAAAGAATAAAAAATAAAAAAAGGCGGGTTAATAAAACACCCGCCTTTTTTATTTTCTATTCTTTATTTAGATTTTTCAAAGACTCTTCGTATAAAGAATTTTTTGGACAGTTTTTATACACCTCACAAGCTAACATAGCAGTACCCCATCCTTCTTTATAAGTATTGACCAGTGAAGCAGAAGCTACTTTTTCTTTTATCATTATTTGGGTTGCAAAATTCTGCGCTATTTGTTTCTCAACATCTTTAACAGCCTTTTGATTACCTTCCAGACTATGAAGTTGAGCAAGTTCTATGCAATCTTTAATTTTGCCATAGCCATCATATTCATCTTTACGGTTTAATTTTTCTCTCGCAGAAGCAATCAAAACGTCAACCGGCATATATTTTTGTCCATTAATTACGTATTCTGTCTTTTCATATTTGCCGTTGTTTGTTTTTGAGCCAAGCTGATTGTATGGATTTACATCCTTTACCCAATCAATAGGAAGCAATCCTGTTTCTTTTTCCCAGGCTTTTGCAATTTCTGTTGTAGATTCACCTTTATCTGGCAAGTATGTTTTTTGATGATAAGAGTGATATCCATCCGGTTTATAGATTGTTTTTTCTTCCCAGCTACCGTTAAAAGACTGCATTTTAGGCTTTTTGCAAGCATAATTTGTAGCTGCAATTAAATTGATTTTCATTAATAACCTCTCTCTTTTTTAATTAACACATATAACCAATTGGATTAAAATACAAAAACAAAATAATTTGTTGAATTTTAAGAATAAGATTTACAAATGTTTATTAAAAAACGGGTTCCTCTTTTTTGAGAAACCCGTTTAAATTGAAATTAAAAGCTCTATACAGAAGCTAAAGCAGCTTCTCTCTCGAGTTTGAGTGTTTGAGTTGTGATATCACAAACTTCGCTCGGACCCCAGTATTGAATAGAGCCGGGGAAGATGTATTCGTCATTCATCGCCCAGTTTTCTCTATTTGCCTCGAGCTTTTTAAATACAGGACCGTCGAGTCTTACAAGTGCCTTTTGTATAACAGGCTTCATATGACCGTGACGTTTTTCCATGTTCATCATCATAGTAAGAGGAACACCTCCTGCAACCCATTCAGTAGATGGAGCCGTTGTATTTCTGATAGATGAGAGGTAACCTGTCATGCCTGACTGCATAAGAGCATATGCATTGAAACCTAAAGCATAGCAGTAATTAGCGTCAAAGTTGGATGGGAATGCACATCTGCCTTCGTATCCAAAGAAGTGGCACTGATCAGAGAATTTACCGGCAAATTCACCTTGAGATTTCATTTCATCCAGTTTAACTTTAATCATTTCAATCAAAAGTTTTTCTGTTTCAATCTTGGAAACCTGAACATTTCCGTGAGGGTCTCTGTCCATAAGCAGTTGTGCTTTAATCAATACAGGCAAAGATTCAAAAACTTTTGCGTTATTAGGTTCAAGTCTGCTTTCAATAAAGTTGAATTTGTCAGCAGGTACAGTCAACTTGTTGTACGAAGCATCCTGTTCAAGAGTAGACATTACATCATTGAGGTTTGCAATCATTGTTTTCATTTCAGGAATGAATTCAATTAAACCTTCTGGAATCAATGCAACACCGAAGTTTTTACCTGCATTTGCACGTCTTGCAATGATGTCAGCCATATAGTCAACAATTTGTTTAAGTGACATTTTCTTTTCTTCAACTTCTTCTGAAATCAAAGTAATATTAGGTTGAGTTTGCAAAGCAACTTCAAGAGCAACGTGAGTAGCACTTCTGCCCATAACTTTGACAAAGTGCCAGTATTTTTTAGCAGAATTTACGTCTCTTTGAATATTACCAACCAGCTCAGCGTATGTTTTTGTAGCTGTATCAAAACCAAAAGAGATTTCGATTTGCTCGTTTTTCAAGTCGCCGTCAATTGTTTTGGGACAGCCGATAACCTGAACACCGGCGTTTTTAGCAACAAACCATTCTGCAAGCATTGCAGCGTTAGTGTTAGAGTCGTCACCGCCGATGATTACAATACCCGAAATATCAAGCTTTTTGCAGTTTGCAAGTGATTTTTCAAACTGTTCTTCTGTTTCAAGCTTTGTTCTGCCGGAACCGATGATATCAAAACCGCCTGTGTTTCTGTATGCGTCGATGATTTCATCAGTAAATTCTATATATTGACCGTCGATAATACCGGACGGGCCGCCTAAGAAACCGTATAATTTGCTCTGGGGGTTAGCCTGTTTCAAAGCATCATACAAACCGGCAACAACATTGTGCCCGCCGGGAGCCTGACCACCGGATAGGATAACGCCGATATTTCTTGCTGCAAAGCTTTGTTCTTCGCCCGATTTGAAGGTAACAGTGCATTTGCCGTATGTATTGGCAAAAAGTTTTTTAATTTGCTCCTGGTCTTTAACGCACTCTGTTTTTTCGCCTTCAATAACTGCCACTTTTTTGATTCCGGCAGCCAATGTAGCGGGAAGTACAGGTTTAAAGCCAAGTCTTGCTTTTTGCAAAGGTGATAATTCTGTCATAATTTTACTAACCTCACTTTATTTAACAATTACATGTAAGATTCTAGCATGAAAACAATTATCAAGGGCTCAGGGATTATTGTTAAGTTTTGTTAACAAGATTTTGACTAAAAAGGCAATTTCCTGACTCAAAAATTTTTTATATTAATACAGGAACGAGGAATCCAATAAGACTGAATAAAGTCTTAGTTTATTAGAGGAATAAGGAATTACAGAGGATAAGATTATGAGTGACAACATGAATGTAAACAATCAAGTTTGGACAATCAGAGTACCCAACAATACATCCAGAATAGTTAATCAAAACCTCTGGCAATATGATATGTTCGGTGCATATCCCAATGACTCACTGGCTGCATTAAATGACACATCATTGTTTAAGTTTGACAATACTGCATCATTATTTCTTGATGAAACAGCAAGACTCTCCTCATTTGTTGGTCCGCTTTTAAAAATGCTTGAAGCACAAAATGCACAATGGGCTCAAATCGCTGCAATGAATATATCTAAAGGCAACCCTAGCATTAATATTGTAAATAAAACAACAAAACCTGAAACAGATGAGAAAGACTCAAAAGATATTGACGGAACTAAAGAAATTAAAGAATCTCAAATAAAATCAACACTCGAACGCATGGGTGCTCTTGATTCAAGAGTTGGCAACAAAAAAATTGAATACATCGACCCTAAAACAGGTGAGAAAAAAGAAATTGAACTTCTCAAACGATTGATTCAATTATCAAAAGATTATCAGGAAAACCCTGACAACCCTGAAAAAGTAGAAATCAGCGATGAAAATTATGAATTACTCTGGGATATTGCAGGCAGATATGCAAAATCTGAAGGTGATTTATCAAGAGCTGATTACTTAAAATTGATTGAAATAGCTAAAAACCCTGGCGGCCCTGGTGCTTACAGAGAAACAAAAGAAGAAGTTTCAAAAGCAGGCCTTCGCCCTGAAAAGAATCAGGCTGTATTGGATGCTGCTTTAGCTGGAGCACCTGACAACTATGAATCATTGGCTACTGAATTCAAAGAAGCTTTATACTGCTGGGGTACAGATACTGATAAATTAAATAACGTAAAATCAAAAATTGACAAAAACAATGTAGTAGAATTTTCTAAATACTTCCACGAAAGATACGGCGAAGACTATGGTGAAAATGTCCTTGATGCAATATTTGCAGATTGTGACTCCTGGGGCAGAGGAAACCACTGGTACACAGATGATGATCCAAAACCATACGTTAGCAAATTGTCTAACTCTCTCATTGAAAGAACAGAAGATTTAATCAAAAACAATCCTAAAATGAATGACGAAGACAAAAAAGCTCTTCAAAACGCTTGCACTACATTAGCTGATTCTATCAAAGATGAAAACATCAAATACCCCTGGTGGAGCACTGATATGTCATCTGATTGCGCAAAAGGTATCAGCAGCAACTATCAAGACTTGCTTGATAAACTCACAAAAATGGAAAAGTCCATCTACGGCGAAGACTAATAATTAATAAAAATAATAAACAAACAATTTATTCCTCGGTTTATAATAGGTATGGTAGGTTTTCAAGGGCACAATATGTGCCCTTTATTTTTATGTATATTACTATTTTTAATTTAATGCTATAATTTTTCTACAATGAGTACAAAGTCTATCAGTATAAGCACACAAAATAAACTAATACTTCTGGGTCTGGTAATCAGCACCGTGCTGATTGTGGGTTTGGCTGTTTTTGCCATAACAAATATCCAGCAAAAAATTTCCGAAGTTTATGCTGGATTCGGCGAAATACTAACAAAAACACTTGCCATTGAAAGTGTAGAAATCACAAAAGATGTTCAGGAATTTGATAAATTCTCCACTCTTCAGGCTCACACACGTTCTATTATTAACAGCAACAACGAAATAGCGTTCATAGAGTTTAAAGACGCTGACAATAAGATTATTTATTCAAGCAAAAATGATTACCCCAACCGCGCAAAACAGGCGCTTATAACGAGCTCATCTCAGATGATAGTTAATGACAACGGGGTAAAAACAAACATCGGTAAAGTTACGGTAGGGCTTTCCGGAGGAGCAACAAAAGATATTTCTCATGCAACAAGAAACTCAATGCTGGTTGTGTTCACAGTTGCGTGGCTTGTATTTACACTGGTTATACTCATAAACACCATTCTTATCACAAGAGAGTTGAGTATGCTCCATCACGGTGTAAAAAAGATTTCTACAGGCCAGTTTGGTTACACTCTTGATGACAAAAACACTTCCGGTGAAATAAAAGACCTTATTCACGCTTTTAATGATATGTCCTTGAGGCTTCACCAGTATGAAGAGCAAAACATAGACCAGCTTACCCTTGAGCGCAACAAGTTTGAAGCAGTGCTTATGAGTATTGTTAACGGGGTTGTTGTTTGCGACAACTTTGACAACGTTGTACTTGTAAACAACGCTGCTAAAAAAATGCTTGAAGTTGAAGACGAGCAAATCTTGAATACAAAAATCCAGATGTACTGCGACACTGACGGAGAGCTGTGTTTTAAAGAAAAAATCGAACAGTTTAAAGACACTCCTCTTGATGTGATGGAAAACAAGCCGCTTGAATTCAATATTGAAGTGGATAACAGGGTAATCAAGTCAGTAATCTCCCCGATGTTTTCAAAAAATCAGGATTACGTCGGCTATGTAATTGTCCTTATTGATGTAACAAAAGAAGTTGAAATCGACAAGATGAAAAGCAACTTCATCTCTAACGTAAGCCACGAGCTAAGAACACCTGTTACTGTTTTAAGAACATATATTGATACTTTGTACAATCACTCTGACGACTTTGACGAAAAAACAAACAAAGAGTTTTTTGAAGTTATTAACAAAGAGGCTGCAAGGCTCCAAAAAATGGTTAACGATATTTTAGACTTCTCAAGACTCGAGGCTGGCAATGTAAAAGTCGTAAAAGAAAAAACAAATATTATCCCGCTAATTGAATGTGAAATAAAATCTATGCAAGTTCTGGCAGAAGAAAAAAATATTACCTTCTCATTGATAAAAGAGCCAAATCTACCAGAAATTCCAATCAATGCAGACAGCATTGAAAGGGCATTAAACAATCTTCTTTCCAATGCAATAAAATACTCTCCGGAAAACGGCAGAATCAAAGTCCGTGCAGAAATCGCTCGTGACCCTCAGTTTGTGGAAGTGTCTGTCGAAGATCAGGGCTGCGGTATTCCTGAAGAACATCAGAAAAAAATATTTGAACGTTTCTACCGTGTGGAAAATGATACACATACAGTAAAAGGTACAGGTCTTGGCCTGCACCTTGTTAAAATAACTATAGAAAAACACCATCAGGGTCAGGTTTTTGTAAAAAGCAAACCCAACGAAGGCTCAACGTTCGGGTTCCGTCTCCCCATTAATCCCGTTGAAAAAGCGGAAGATATGGAAGACGAAACAGTTTAAACGTTAAATTTTAGTAGTTGTAACATTTTTCAAAAAAGTATGCTCTCGGATGTCTGCAAAACGGACAGGTTTCAGGAGCTTCTTCGCCTTCAAAAGTATAACCGCATTTTGCGCATTCCCACATTACAGCTTCATCTCTTTTAAAAACAGCTTTTTCTTCAATGTCATGCGCAAGCTTGTTGTATCTGGTCATATGCATTTTTTCAACCCCGCGTACAAGCTCAAAAAGACAGGCTATTTTATCAAAACCCTCTTCTCTTGCGTCTTGAGCAAAACGGCATACATGTCTTCCCATTCATAGTTTTCGGTACTTGCAGCTGATTTTAAATTATCAAGTGTGTGAGGAATTTTACCACCGTTTAAAAGTTTGAGCCAAATTTTTCCGTGTTCTGCTTCATTATTGGCAGTATCTTCAAATATCCTTGCTATCTGCACATAGCCGTCTTTTCTTGCCTGTTTTGCAAAAAAAGAGTATTTATTTCTTGCTTGAGATTCTCCGCAAAAAGCTTCCTTTAAATTTTTCTCTGTTTGAGAACCTTCAAGACTCTTGTTGATAAATTTAGAAAAATCATCGTTGTCACCAAATAACCCCATATAAACTCCTTTCTGACTCTACAGGAAGTATTAGAACACAAAGAATAAATAATTCTGTTAGCCAAAACGGCTAGTTTAGATGCATAAATTATAAAAAAGAAGATTAAGTGTAAACCTTACCATAAATAAATATAGCCTATATTTCAGGGTGTTTTTTGTGACAATTTTGATTAAGAAATATTAAGCTGAAAAGGTGCAATGTGATTGATTTTTTAAAAATAAATCTCTTTTACAATTGTAGTAGATTCTAATATGTGTTACAATAGTAGTAGAAAGGATAAAAAAAGAGTTAATCACAATGAACACTGCATTAGCCTACAATCAAAAAAGTATAAGAAAGATAGTCAATAATTCTTTATACTTTACTGTATTGTTGAGTCTGTTTTGTTCTCAATCTTTGCTGGTTAACAACAATCTTTTTGCAAACGAAGCGATTATTAATAACGGAGCAAATATTACACAAGATAAAGTCGAAGAGCAAACGAGGAGTTTAACGGAAGAAAAACAAAGATGGGAATCTATGCTCAGGCAGCGATACCGCAACGGGGCAATTCTTACACTGGCAGACGGGGTTAAGCATATCCGTATGGTGAAGTATATCAACTCAAGGCCTGTCAAAATAAACATAGTCGAAGTTAATACCAAAATAAATCCTAACATTGAAATCGCTCCACAACTCGCATCCACAAATTTAAAACACAGGGCAACAATCAGAACAATTGCAAGCCGCAATAATTCTATAGCCGCAGTAAACGGCACTTATTTTAAGCCCCAGAACGGTGTACCTTTAGGCACATTGATGATAGACAAAAAAGTCTACACAGGGCCTATCCACAACAGAGTAGCTATGGGCATAGGCAAAAACGAATTTAAAATGGCACAGGTACAATTCAATTCCACATTAAAAGCAGGAAGACAAAGCCTCAAAATAGATAATATCAACCAGCCCAGGATGCTTTCCACATACACATTACTCTATACAAGAGACTGGGGGCTCACATCCCCGACCCCACCAAAATACGGCGTTAATATAGCCATACAAGACAACAAAATCACTGCAATATCTTACGGCTCCACAGCTATACCTGAAAACGGATACGTTATATCAGGACCCAAGGCAAAGTTGGAGCCGTTTTTTATGGCTAAAAAGATTGAACTCGATATAAAAATGGTTCCGCAATGGGAGAACATAGATCACATAATAAGCGGCGGCCCTTATCTTATCAAAGACGGAGAAGTCTTTATTGATGTCACCGCACAAAAGCTTGGTGCAATTACAGGCAAAAACCCAAGAACAGCTATTGGTTATACGGCACATAACGAATTTATAATGGTGACCGTTGACGGCAGAGAGCACGCGTCTGTTGGTATGACGCTTGGAGAACTAGCCAGAATGATGAAAGGTTTCGGTTGTATAAACGCAATGAACCTGGACGGAGGCGGTTCCACAGTTATGTATGTACAGGGCAAAGTAGTAAACAATCCGGCACAAAAAGGCGGTATACCAATATCCAATGCTTTGACAATATCAGAAAGGACAAGAATTGCTTATGATGAAAATAATTCGTAAATTTTTTAAGAAAATAAATTTTACTGCGCGGGATTTTTTCTACTCAGCTTTAATTATTACGTATTAATCCAGCTCTTTTTCAATAATTGAGCGGGGTCTGCCTTTAACCTCCTGCAAAATTTGGCCGACATACTCTCCGATTATGCCTATACAAAGCATTTGCAGACCTGACATAAACATTTCAAATATTTCATAATAGTCTATAGCACCAATTCTGGCCGGCAAGTCATTGAGCAGGCGATACAAAGTCCAGCACCCCCAGCAGATACTTATCAAAGAAATCATTACGCCAATATAAAAGATAAGACGAAGGGGTCTTACGCTAAAGGACGTGATACCTTCCGCTGCAAGCTTAAACAAAGATAAAAAGCTGAATTTGGAATCTCCATGAACACGTTTTTTTACATCAAATTCAACATAATCGCTTTTAAGACCTGTATCACAGAATATTCCTCTCAAGAACAGATTTCTTTCTTTGTATTGAGCCAGAGTATCAAGAGCTTTTCTGCTCATTAGTCTGTATTCTGAATGATTAGGGACAATATTTGCGCCCATAAGATTCATAAATTTATAGAAGGCATAGCCTGTAATTTTTTTGATGAAATTATCTGATTTTCTGTCTTTTCTTATACCGTATACAATTTCAGAACCTTCGTTAAATTTATTAATGAATTCTTCAATTTTAGTTTCGTCCTGCTGCAAATCTGCATCAATGGTAACTGCACAATCAACGCCTTTTTTTAGAGCATACTCAAGGCCCGCAATAAGAGCTTTTTGGTTTCCATAATTTTTTGTAAATCTCAAACCTTTTATATGAGCAAAATCAACACCGTGAGCATTTTCTATCAACTCCCATGTTTTATCTTTGCTTCCGTCATCAATAAAACAGATAAAACTGTCATCTTTAATAACGCCTTTTTCAATTAAAGCAAAAAGCGTATGCTTAAATACATCTATATTAACAGAAAGAGATTCCTCCTCGTTATAGCAAGGTACAACAATCGCCAGCTTTTTCTTATCCATATAAAACCTTTGTGTTATTATTTCCTCAAAGGAAATTTTATATTAATGGAAGAGAAAAAACAACTGATTATAAATGCCGATGATTTTGGTATTTCAAACAGCGCAAACCGTGCTGTTTTTGCTGCATTTAAAAATGGGGTATTAACTTCCACAAGCATTATGGCCAATGCACCTGCTTTTGAAAACGCTATTAATTTGATTCCTGAGTTAAAAGGCATAAGCATTGGTGTACATCTAAACATTATAGAATTTGCTACTTTAAAAGAAAATCCAAAAGAAAAATCGCTTTTATACGACAAAAACGGCAACTACAACAACAATTATCTTGCGTTGATACAAAAGTCATATAACAAAGATTTTTTAAACGAAGTCGAAGAAGACTTTAGGCTGCAGATTGAAACGGTTCTGGATAGAACAACAGTCGACCATATAGACTCGCATGTCCATGTACATGCAATTCCAGAAATATTCAAAATTGTATGCAAGCTTGCGCGGGAATACGGCATAAAAAATATCCGCACACAGTTTGAATACCCTTATTTTGTACCAGATGTAAAAAAATATCTTTCTGTCAAATACCCCCTTAATCTGATAAAAATAGCTCTTTTAAATACATTTACGCTCACAAACAAAAAATACCTGTATGACAATTTTAACGAAATCAACACCAACGAAAATTTTATAGGTGTCAATTACACAGGCTATATGGATAAAAACACTCTTTTATATGCGCTTAAGAATGTCAAACAAAGAACAGAAGCAATATTGCACCCGTCATTTGATACTAATGACAGCCTTCATTATACGGA
>OKWJ01002190.1_pt1 | contig 10833 bp, 9 predicted proteins | sample 1607121 | NCBI WGS metagenome assembly OKWJ01 (sample SAMN04414080, study PRJEB24778) | human gut metagenome | material: faecal | host: Homo sapiens | reverse complement strand
ACTACGAATTTGTCAATAGTTTTACTTCTATTTGCCGAATTATTTTTCTTGTTTTCTCGTATCTTCGACATGTTGCATCAAAAGAGAAAAGGGGGGTAAAAGAGAAAAGAAAAAGATATAGAAAAAGATATGGAATAAGATACAGATATAGATATAGAGTAATAGTGACGTGACCACTTCGTGACACTTGTGTGACAATGTCACAGATTTTCTTCTCAATCCCTCAATTTTTCTGGCGTTTCCCAAAACTCGTATCTGCGTATTTATGCACATTCTACTGTGGATAATGTGGATAATCTCGTAATTACGTCTCAACCTCGTATTCTCCATTCCCCGAAAAATGCATATAGGTCTATACGCTCATACACGGCTCTATACCGGATTTTAGTTCTTAGGCATAGTGTAGGTAGGAAAAACCGCTATCGTTGATTTTTGAAATTGTGCATAAAATACCCCCTAATTTTTGTGAATTTTGTATATTGATTTTTACCTCAGATGTGCTAACTCCCGGAAACTAAAAAAGGGACCCGCCAGCGTACTGACGAATCCCATGTGTGATATATTTTCCTTGCTTTTTCTGAACCGGCCACAAAAGATGCGAACGTTATCTCCGTTTCCTGTCAGACCATTTTTTCAGATATTCCATCTGTTCCTTGTCTTCTGCGTTTATTTCCTCCTGGCTTTTACCCTGCCCGGCCCAGATCACCGCAATCGACAGTCCAGCGGCGGCTAAAGCACCGATAGCCGCAATCGGAATGAAAGCCGTCATGGCTTACACCTTCTTCAGGTTGCCAGAGTTTACTGCTGCGGTTACAGTGGCTCCAATCCCGATCACAACTCTATCTCCGCTTACGCTGATAACATCGTATGTGTCGTACCAGAGTTTGAAACTCTTGCCCTCGTAGGAAACAGCTCTTACCACCTTGACTTTATCGCCCTTCTTAATAGTGGGCTTTTTATCCTCGGTTTTCTTTCTGATGTACGCAGAATGAACAAATCCGAAAATTCTGCCGTCAATGCGTACAAAATACCAAACAGCATTGTTGATATCCTTGATACTGTCGCACACGTCAACCAGGTTTCCTTCGGCAAGCTGCGGCCAGCTCTTGATGTTTTCATATTCCGTACCGGCCCATTTGCGAACATTCAGTTTCGAGCAGTTGCGCACCTCGCCAACCCACTTCGGTTCCCTGCTGAGCTGGGTGCTTCCGGATGTTGTCGTTCCTCCGTTGTTGCTGGTTCCCGGACCGGCCTCTGCATCGTACTTCACTTTCGCAAAACCTCTGATATATCCCCAACCTACCGGGATACTTCTGCGCTCTACCGATTCTCCCTTATTGCCCTCAATGCAGACAATCGTGTTGTCCTTCACAGATTCCACATATCCGATATGGTCTGAATATCCATCGTTGGGCTGAGAAAACTTATCCCAGTTATAAACGATGATCCATCCTGCTTTCGGCACTACCGTTCCGTCCTCTTCCCAGATGCCAAGCTGTTTAAAAATCTTCACATGTTCTTCGCACCCACACTCACGGCCAATCAGTTCGGAACACCCCGCCTTGATCCCGGCCGCAGATACCGTTGTGTCGCACCATTCATCCGTGTACTTTACCGCATATCCCCTCGGAAGCGGCCTCTTGCTGTTGTACAGATCAATAATCTCCTTAAACTTACCATTCGCTTCACTGTAGTGGAGCCATCCTCTCATTACATTCAAAACACTTTCTGCTGTTCTGCTCAACTTATTCTCCTCCTTCTTTGCCACAAAATCATCATAAAACTTCTGCCCCCGGGCTGCCCTGGAAGTCTGCACACTTTCTCCGCAGTTGGCCGGAACCTCGAATTTTTTCAGCACAATATCCGATGCTTCCCGGATTGATGTTGCTGTTTTCAATACCTTCAGAACCGAAGGATAGCTTTCTTCCAGCTCTTTCAGCAAAAATTCCGTCTGCATATCTTCATCCCCGATAGAGACACCTTTCTGCTTTGCCAGGGTATAAAGGCCGGCTTTTCTTCCCGGGCTTGTCCACTGAACCAGACCGTATCCATACTGTTTTCCCGGGAGCGGGTGCAGGAAGTCTTCGCATGAAATCTTTCCGGAATCAACCTCCGCTGTATAGCTCGCATCCGTATAGCTCTTCCCGTTCTCCTTCAGCCGCCTGATACACAGATACTCTACACGGGTTGGATAAAATCCATCTGACTCAGCTTCCAAATTCCCGATCAGCCCGCAGGCTCCGAACGGTGTCATTCCGGCAGCAATAAATTTCTTGTAGCTTCTCTTCTCAGCCTCAATATTGATTTTCGCCATAGCGCATACCTACCTTCCCGGCAGAAAAAAGGAGGACTTCATGCCCTCCTGATCTGCCTAAAACTTATTCCGCTTCTTTCTGCGATCCATTTACCTTTCCATCATCGAGCAGGTCCTTAACTCCCCGGAACCATGCGTCAATAATTTTCTCCAGTGCCTCCTCAGTAACAAAAATCTGGAGCCAGTTTGGGATGAGCCCTCTCGCCTGCTGAACTACCCATTTCAGTTTTTTCGGCCCTTCTCCGCTTTCTTTGTAGCGATGCTCTGCTTTCAAAATCAGCTTGTACACCTCAATCCGGATTCCTTCGAGTCCTTTCTGCTTCATGTACTGGAAAGCTACAACGACAGTGACAACCAGCAGAACAAACAACACCAGTACCAGTACAGGTAACGGGACCTGCTTAAAAAAGTTTAATAATTCCATCTTCAATCCTCCTATCAATCGTTTTCATCTTGTCTTGGCTCATGCGCCTGTTTGTTTATGTAGGCTTCTATCTCTCCCTGGGCTTCTTTGGTTACTCCATTTGTTCCCAGTTCCTGCAGCCCCTTCAAACAAGCAAGCAGCCCCTTCATCAGAATCTCTCTCTCTTCCAATGACTCTTCCATAGATTTTTTCTGCGCCCGCATAGCTTTTTCTATCCGGTTTAATGCCGCATAGTCTCTTCCTAGCTTGTCGTTGATTTCGGTAATCTCTTTGTCATGGCGCTTCACCGTGGCTTCCAGGCTCTCCTTCTTGTTTTCCCGATTTCTCCAATGGTTCAGCGCCCCTTTGACATCCGGCCAGCACTTCCAGATCAACAGAAGAACCAGAAGTCCCATGATTACCCACTGGGTTGCAAATTCCGGGTCGGCCATACCTTCGAGCTGTTCAATCATCTTCTATCACCTCCCTTCTGAGCAATGAAATCTCTTTTATTTCATCCACCATCGCATCGTCCATTTCCGAAACTTCCCGGTATTGAAGCAGCTCTTTCATCAGTTTCTGAATAACTGACGATTGCCTCCGGATAATTTCGTCCTGGATTTCAAAGCATTCCAAGAGATTCACTCCTGATCTTGCTTCCAGCTCTGGCGGCTGATTGCCTCTATTCTGTCTGCCCCTTCGGAATGGATATGGTTCACCAAAAAACAACCATCCTATCACATCATCAACAACGATAGGTATGGCCGACAGCAGCGCCCATGACGCAGATGCTCCCAGGCATATCTGCCCTAAGAAATTGAATTTCTTCTGGCTGTAATCCCATATTTGCAGACCGAACCATCGGTTCAGAACGATTCCGAATATCAGTTCCACCGCCGTAACAACAATGCCGCTCACAAGCATTTGAACCGGGAGCGGCATATACTTTCCTTTCTTCTTTGCTCTTTCGTTTAACCTTCCGATCAGATAGAAGCACAGCCCACCGGCGATAAACATAGACCAGTGCGTCCACTGCCTCCAGACCAATTCGCATAAGCAATACAAAAAACCTCCGGCAATAAAGACTGCCAAAAACCTACTCAATTCTCTCTTCATTTTCATACGCTTCACCGCTACCTCCTATCTGCTGAAACAGCGTAACCAGTACGATGGACTGATACTCTGCCGGAATATCCATTCCGTAGACCACTGCTCTGATCTCCTCAATAGTCTGCAAAGACTTGATGTACATTTTCAACGAATTAAAATAAGTTGTATGGAATGTTTCCAGGGCCTCCATACGCTCATTGATTGCCAAAATATCCTCGGCTGTAAAAAACCTGCACCACCCATCATCCGGATGCCACGGGAGCAATTTTTCTCCCGCCTTTGCCTTATCTGCCAGCTTGGATATTTTTATCTGATCCTCTATCTCCAGGCTGAAATGATATGTCTGGCCGTCTGACAGCTCTATGTCGAAACCCGCTATTACGGATGCCCTGCAGAACCCGCTCATTTCCTCAATTTTCTTCTCGCGCAGGAATTCTATTGTCCCGTCCTCTTTTGACGGTTCCTGCGGCGGTACGTCCTCCACAGAACCTTGCTTGTCCAGAACCTCCCGGATTGCCAGATACTCTATCTCCCCGATTTCCTCGTAAGTTACAACCGGATATCCCGCAAGCAGCCCCTCCTCCGGCTCTTCGAGCAACCAGATTTTTTCTCCATCAAATCCAATCACCGCCTGTGCCTGCTTTTCCCCGCAGATGAGGAATATCCCATTTCTTTTCTGGTATCGGACAAATTCCAGCGTCTCCACAGCGTCCACAATCTGTCCCTCACTAAGCAGCTTGTAATACATGATCCTCCTTCCCGCTGATGAACGGCTCCACAAACAGCCGGTCATACAACTTGTCTATTGATTTTATTGTCTTGTAACACTTTGTCCCAGAAAGACTTGCTTTCCATGAATTGAGCGACTGCATAATATCCACCATCTGCATTTTCCCCTCCAGGAATTTCTTCTGAAATTTTTTCAGCTTCCTGCGCATCCGGACAACACTGTTGCGATCCGGCCTGATAATAATTCCGCCGGTCTGTGTGAAATCGTACCTTCTTTTCAGAAAAGTAAACTGCTTTCCAAAACGTACCAGCCTTGTCTTATTCTCATTGAGTTTGAATCCCAATGCCGCCGCTACCTCCTTGATTTTCTGATATACTTCCTTCAGATATTCCCAGCTCTCATGGATGATGTAGCCATCGTCCATGTATCTGTTGAATCCTGATATGCGCAGCGTTTCCTTGATAACATGGTCCAAGTAATTTGGAACAGAAATCGCAAAATCCTGGGAATTTTCGCTTCCCAGGATCAACCCTACATCTTTCCGGAATAGCCGGATGATTTTCATATTCATGCCAATAATTCTTTTATCCGTGTAATTTCGCCCAAGGATATACCGCACCAACTTGTGCTGAATACTTTCAAAAAATCCCGTAAAATCAAATATCAACACGCCTCCCGTCATTCCGTGTCTCCGGATATGCCTTTCCAGGTGGCATTTCAATCGTTCCCTGGCTTTCTTGATTCCTTTTCCTTCCTGGCTTGCCATGTTATCGTAAATCAGGCCTCTGTGCAAAACTGGCTTCAAAGAAAATTTACACATACACTTCGCCGGTACTCTGTCCCGGATATGTATGCTATTGATAATTCTTCTGTGCCCTCTTTCGTAAATGACAAATTCCGGGCCTTTCATCAGATTGAAAACGCCTCTTTTCAGTTCTTTATAGCGCCGCATCGTCAGGATTCCTCCCCGTGATTTGTAGCTCTGAACGCTCGCTTTCCAGGAAACTCCCTTATAACAGAGCAGCGCTGACTTATACAGGTTCTTGTAGGAAAACACTTTGTCAAAGTCCATCGCATCTCCTACGTCCCGCAGTTTCTTCGCCTCCCTCTTCTCTTTTCGTCTTCTATACCTTGCTTCCCGTCTTTCTTCACTCGTCATAAAACAAAACACCTCGTACAGTTTAAAATCCTTTTTATTGTGTCTCTTGACACCTGATACCTTACCTAACCGCCAAGTGGGACCGGGCATGAAAACTGGGATGATATCCGCTCCCTAAAGGATCGCCGCATACGTCTGGAACCCTACAACAGCCTTGCAGTATCTCGCAAAATCGTCACCAGGTTATCCCCTCGTGCAGCTCTCCATGTCCATGCAAGCAGCGTCCGCCCGCCCACATCGAGTTCGTGCTTAAACAGCATTATGCAAATTCTCTGTGCTTCCGCACAGATGGTCTATTCCTCCTTCTGCTATTGCTCTGATTTCATCTCACAGATTACTTTGTCTCGCTATGATTCTGGCAGAATCCGAGGGCCACGCCATTCCGGTTGTTCGCCCAGTTGTTGTTGTTCGGGTTGCCGTTGGTGTTCACATTCACGAAGTTGTTCGAGTTGTTCCGGTTCGGTGAGCGCTCCCACCAGTTGTAGGCGGCTCCTTATAGAAATAAACCATTGCAAGGGATTACCCCTTTAACTTGACTGACCGAGTGTACTGAATATTTCCGTTGATTGCTTTTTCCTCCTCTTCGCAAATATCCATAATCTTTTCAAATAGTTTGTCGCTTTTGCTCTCCTCCTCTGAATCCGAGCGACCTTCCTTGTGGCCGCACAGTGGGAAACGCCTCTTTGCTTTTTCAATCTTTCTGGCATAGTTGTAAAGTGATCCGAGCGCAGCCTGGAGAAGTTTTATTCTTGTAGTTCGTTCTTCTTCTGTACCAGGCATAATTGCATTTGCGCTCACTACACATTCGTAAATATTTGATGCCAGATTGATTGTCCGGTTGGTGAGGAGAAACGTGTATGTTTTGGGCCACTTTTTACACATATCAAGCGTTTCGTCCTCAAGCCGATCTGCAAGTTCCACAAAATTCATTGTAGAATCGCCTCTTTCATTCTTCCTTACTGACATTTGTCTCCTTTCAAAGTATAAGGCGGCCTAAACTGGCCGCCATGAGATAATCCGGATTTAGGATGGCCTTCTGCCAGAGCAGAAGCCGAGGGCCACGCCAAACCGGTTGCCCGCCCAGTAGTTGTAGTTCGGGTAGCCGTAGGTGTTCACATACACGAAGCCGTTCGAGTTGCCCCGGCTCGGTGAGCGCTCCCACCAGTCGTAGGCGGCTCCTGCGCCGTTGGCGAGGTACTTAATCCGGCTTGCATCATTGGTGAAAATCGGGTACGGTTTACCTTCATCCTTGTATGGCGGTGTTGTCGTCCATCCTCTTAACTCGGCATTTGACAGCAGCCATGCGGTATATATTCCCTTCCGGATCGTGTAATTCCGGTTCCCGATATTGGATTTCTTGCATACCGGCACGATTGTATTTCGCATGGCAATAGGCAGTAACTTCAAGAAATCTGCGTTTGCCCACTTGCATAAAGCAGAATTATCCCAGCCTCCCCAGTTTCTGGAATAGCCGTAAGCCTTGACAGTTACCACGTCACCGGCCACTACCGGCACAGAAATAACAGCATTCTCCGACATTTCCAGGAAATTATTCCAGTCGTTCGAGTAGTCAGCAAGCAGAACGATTCTTGAAATCCCCGAGCCATTGAAACTGTTATTCTCAGCAGTAATCTGGCTGTCTGCCCCAGTTGCGTCAAATTTGATGCCTCCAAACTCCTCAAAGGTGTAACTTTGATTTATGAAATACGCCCAGGTTATCTGCTCGTAGCTGAAGCCATCCCGCTCTGCTCCATCGCCGTTCACAACCGGGATTCCTGCCGACTTAAACATCTTGCCGATTTTATATACTGGATTATCCGGATCGATGTCTAAGTCGGACACATACCAAGCATTATTAACCGCAGTACCGGCAGCGTTCTTTTTAAACTCGGCCACATCGGAATCTGCATAGAATCCCTTCATGTCAAATTCCCAAGAAGTTGTAGTTCCGTCTGCATGAGTGACAACAATACTTCGCAGATACGTCAGGCCCAGGGCCTTAATATCCACATGACCAGCCGTCACTTCATCATCCGTAGCCGGGTGCTCATGGTCCAAAAGAGCCAGAGTCTCTGCGTTGGAAACAGAATTATGGTCCTCATTATCACTGACAACCGGCTCGTCTTGACCGATCTGGTAATTGAAGCAGTGCTTGTAGCTCGGGTTCATAATTCTGGTATCTGCCATCAGGTTTTTGAACGCATAGGAAATCCCGACCGGCTTTGTTTCTTCCAGGTCGGAAAAGTCATGGTTGAAGTCAAGAATCTGCCGTTCCAGTTTTTCGCCGCCGTACAATGTGAACATTGCAGTATCTCCGGGAGCCAGGGAAACGCTTGCAAGCGTTGTGTTATCCTGCCCCACATATTCATTGGTGTCCGGATAATACGTTACCGTACATCCCTCTGCTTCGCCGTCCTGGATAGCCATTGCGACAAACAGCTTTTCCCCTTCTGTCATTTCTTCCAGGGATTTGCTGGTGGCAGGCATTTCAATATTCTGGAATACCGCATACAGCTGAATTGCTTTCGGATTTCCATTCTCGTCCAGCTCTGCTGACTGATTCGGCATCTGCTGAGAATACTCGTAGAAATATCCGTTCTTATCTCTCCATCCAGCAAAAATCTTACCTGCGGCCGTAGGCTCTGCCTCCGGGTATTCATATTCAACGCCATATTGAACGCCCAGAACTTCTGCCAGTTTTTCTCCTCCTTCAGTCAGATAAAACTCAATATCGTACTGCTGTAAAGCAGAGCTATACTGAGCGGTGATAGTCATATCCGAGGTGACTTTAGCGTATGACAAATCCCAGCCACGGAAGGACCAGATAAACTGCACGTCCGGATCACGCTGCGGAGACGTCGGTGTTGCCGCACTCTCGTTGTCGTAGATTTTCTGATCGCTGACAAGTTTTCCGTCGTGGTCAACAAACGTGACTTTGTGATATTTCTTCTTGTAGGAAATTGTCAAATTCGGGTATGCGGCCCGGAGCGCATCAAACAGGCTTCCCTGAATCTCATCAATCGCTACCGTACCTGTGATAACTGGGAAAGCATCCGGATTGTCAATCTCAATACCAGTAGCATCAATCACCTTTCCCTTCGCATCATCGCTTACCAGCATCCGGAGCAAAGTCTCGTCCTTCAGCGCCCATTTCACATCTGTCACACGAATTCTTGACAGCTGCTTTCATGTCTGCCGGAGGATTTCATCAGTCTGAATTCCAGGAGTTCCCTCGATCCAGACTTTCTGCAGGTTCTCATATCCCTCAATCTGGAAGTCCGTAAGAAGATTGTGGCCGATAATCGTTATAGTCGTTGTTGCCTTTGGCAAATGCAACTTTCTCAGATAGCCACCAGTCGGCAGGGTAATAGAGGATACCGCACTGCCTTTGGCGTAGACTTCTTCGATAACTGGGCAGTTGGATAAATCCACGCTCCCGGCCAGCACCGTACAGTTGCTTATATTCATTATCCGCAAAAGCGTGAGGTAAGAAGCATCCGCAACGCTTGTCAGCATAGCGTTCTGGTAACCTTCCGCTTCGCTTCCCAAAATCAGTTCTTCCAGTTTTGAACAAATGGAAAGCCCCTGCAGCTTGGAAGGAATCAGCGGTGACAAGTCTCCAAAACTCTTCATTTTGCTTGCTCCATAAATCGCCAGAACAATATCAAACCAGTTACCGGCAGAAGCTGGTTTCATTGTGATCCGTTTGCCCTCATATGCCTTACCGCCGATATAGGAACCGCTGTTGCCCCATTCTGTGTATGCATAGATGGTCTGTGCTGGTGTGATGTCGAATGCAAGCTGCTCCGGTTCCGCCTGTCCTGCGTTGATACGGAAATTGAAGTTGTCCTGCATATAAGAATCTGTCATGTACTTGCTGTCCAGCATATTGAACCGCTGATACAAGAAATCCATGTGCTGTAAGGCCATCGTTCCTTTCACCAGGTATAGGTACGCTGATGTGTACAGCCAGCTATTGGTTGAATAGTCCAGATAGCCGCCCTCGTAAGCATCAATATATTTGAACTTCTGATCCAGGTTAATTGGCGTCACCGGAAGCGCCGCTGTGGAATCGTCCATGATCGCTTTTTTCAGTTTTTCATAAGACAGCGTTCTTTCCGTATCCCTTTTCAGCTTATACATTGCCTTGATTTCCTGGTAATACGCCGCATAAAACAGTTTCCAGAACACGTTCTCTGAGCCGTTCACAATCTGCTTTCCGTTGTAGGAATCCCACATTTCCGCATAATACGGAAACTGGTTGTAGCCATTGTTGTCAGCTCCCAGGCAGGAGTCCATATCATACAATGTCGGATAAATAACCGCAAAAGAAGAATTCTCCCAGTCAATAGATGCAGCGTTTACTGATCCATCCTCGGAGATGATATCCGAAAGCCCACTGCTTCCGTCTGTGAAAATCAAATTCTGAGCAGTTGTGTCATAGGTAGTGGCAAAAAAGTTCTTGGAAAAATTGTCCACCAGTAAAACCGTTTCGTTTGCGATAAAGTACATTAGCGTGTGATGCAAATTAAAGTGCTTCTCAAACTCCGCACGGTAAATTGCCAGTTTACGATCATATTCTGTGGCATAGCTCACACCTTTATAGGAATGATCCTTGCCATCTTTCACCGTGCTTGCCGCCAGGAAATTTGCCCTTTGGACCACCCATGTATAGGCAATCTGAATGTATTCCATTTTCGGAAGCAGTCCTTCGTCCTCCAGATCGCCCTGATCCGGATAGGTGCTTTCCAAAGCATCCATCCATGCCGGATAGGTCGTGCCGTCCGAATCTGTTCTTGGCTCCATCAACTTATCCGTCTTCCAGTTGCAGATGTCCTCGGAATTATCCAGGTATTCCCACTTCTGGCACTTCGTTTCGTTTCCGGAATCCGTATCATTCTCCAGGCCAAACGCCTCGCTGTTTCCCTTGTCATTATTCAGATTGTATCTGCCAATAAACTCCGGCTTATCGTTTACCGTCTTTCGCTGGAACATCATGATATAGTATCCACGGATCGCCGTCTGTACCCTGCTGTCGGCTTCCTGGGGCGGGGTTTTCTCGGTGAACAGCTGCTGCCAAAAGTTTGCATTTGCTGTGTTCGCACCATCCGGAGACA
>OKWJ01002186.1_pt1 | contig 10862 bp, 9 predicted proteins | sample 1607121 | NCBI WGS metagenome assembly OKWJ01 (sample SAMN04414080, study PRJEB24778) | human gut metagenome | material: faecal | host: Homo sapiens | reverse complement strand
CGCGGTCGAGAAGCTCATCGGCAAGGTCGAGGGCGACGAGAAGACCGGTGTGAAGATCATCGTCAACGCGCTGCAGGAGCCTGTCCGCCAGATCGCCAAGAACGCCGGTGTGGACGGCAGCGTGGTGCTTGAGAAGATCAAGAGCAGCCGCAAGGTCGGCTACGGCTTCGACGCCTACAAGGAGGTCTACTGCGACATGATCGGCGCCGGTATCGTCGATCCTGCCAAGGTCACCCGTTCCGCGCTGGAGAACGCCGCGTCTGTCAGCTCCATGGTGCTGACCACCGAGGCGCTGGTCGCCGACAAGCCCGAACCTCCCGCACCCGCGGCTCCCGCCGGCATGGGCGGCATGGACGGCATGTACTAAGAGATAGAAAGACCGCCTGATTCCCGAAGATTCTTGGCTGAAAACTGCGAATTTTTCCGCTGAACCGTGATTTTCTGTGACAAGGTGCTGTGAGCTTACACACAACTTACACATTTTGACGATTCGGAAAGGCTTAATACGGCTTTGCTACCCGGCTTCCGTGAGCACGGAAGCCGGGTAATTCTATCTTGCGGCAAACTCCCATTCCAGATATAATATTCTCAACCAATGCGAAAAGGAAGGCGTGATGGCAGATGTATAACCCACAGCTTGAAACTTTTCTCCGCGTGGCGGATGCAGGCAGCTTCAACAAAGCCGCCGAAGAAAGCTACATCACGCCCACGGCTGTCATCAAGCAGATCAATCTTTTAGAAGAATCCCTTGGCGTGAAGCTATTCGACCGTAGCCACCGGGGGCTGCAACTCACAAAAGCTGGGCGCTCTATGTACCAGGATGCAAAATATATCATCCAGTATTGCCGCGACTCTGTGACGCGGGCGAAGAACGCCATGCAAGAGGACGAAAACATCATCCGCATCGGCTCATCCCCCATGACGCCCGCACAGCTTTTGATGGATCTCTGGTCCAGAATTCAAACGCTGCACCCGGACATCAAATTTCAGATCGTCCCCTTTGAGAACACCCCGGAAAATGCGAGAGGGATCCTTGCAAATCTCGGAAAGAACATTGATGTAGTAGGCGGCATTTTTGATGAGACCATGCTGAACCTGCGTGGTTGTGCTGGGCTGGAATTGGTCAGAGGCCCGTTCCACTGTGCTGTTTCCATTCACCATCGACTGGCAGCAAAGGATAAATTACAGATCACAGATCTTTATGGCGAAAATCTCATGCTGATGCACCGGGGATGGAGCCATTATGTGGATCAACTCCGAGATGACCTCTGGCAGCATCATCCGCAGATCCATATCGTAGATTTCGACTTTTATAACATGGATGTGTTCAACCGCTGCGAGAACACCAATGACGTTTTGCTGGCTATTCCCGGTTGGGCAACTGTCCATCCGCTTTTGAAGGTAATCCCAATGGAATGGAATTACAGCATCCCCTATGGCATTCTCCATTCCCTGGAGCCGACACCGACGGTACAGCGCTTTTTGGATGCAGCCAAAATCATCAGCAAAGAGCTGTACAGCTGATTATAACCCAAAGGTATATACTGATGAACGAAGCGAGACTTCTCTTGAAGTCTCGCTTTTTTTATACTATAGGCAGAAGTTCAGGAAAAGGCAGATGATGACATGAAGCTTGGATGTTTCTCTGTGCTGCTGTTTTGTACGGCGCTTCTGCTGAGCGGCTGCGGTGCTCGTGAACCGCAGGAACCTGCGGAAACCACTCCACCCCAAACAGCAGCATTTACAAGGGAAAGCAAAATCAAAGATGTGAAGAATGCTCCAATGTTCGGCTCTTACGGACGGTTGCTGTTCCCTGTAGAGGATAGTATAGCAGCTTCTTCTGCTGCTGTTCGAGCCCAAAGAGTTCGTCGGCGACCTCTCTGGCCGCTTCCGCATTCAACCTTCCTGCCTGTTCTTCATAATTGAGCGCAATATAGAGCGTCTTATTGGAGATACGTCCTTTGACATTTCCAATATCATCCCCGCGTCTATAGTTCATTGCTTCGATCTGTTCGGAGCTGTTTACCTTTGCGGGGTGTTCAAGATCATAGCGCAGAACCGCGATCATACGCTCACGGTCATGGTAGGTCTCCAGCAGCTTTATCACATAATTCTTCATTTCAGCGTTCATAACGTTTTCCTTTCTATTCCCAGATTTTGAATTTGAGTACATGAACGCAGGAGGTGGTGAACGGCAGCGGGGCTGCGTCCGCTCACCTTCTATGAGAAAAATAAAAGCCTCCTTGGACGTAGCCCATGGAGGTTTGCATATAGATAATGTGTTAAAGCTCCTGCCTATATGCTGAAAAATTTCATACCAGAGGGCAAGCGCGCACATAAAACAATTGAGCCAAATACGTGCGTTCTGACGTCGGCAAAGCGCCCTATACGCTAAGAGAATTTCATCATGTACCTCCCGTTTTATGATTTATAAAACACTACGAGGCGACGAAATAACACATTTAATGTGGACATACTGCTCTATACGATTATATCGAGGTACGTTATAATGCAGGAAGCGAAAAAGATCCTGGGCATAGCAATCCGTGTTGCGCGTAAGAAAAAGCGTATTACATGAGAAAATCTGGTGGGATAGATCGGCGTACAGACTCGTATGGTTCTTGAGATGGAAAATGGTCGTGGAAATCCTCACTTCGACGGATTCTTTGCAGCAGTACGGCTGTTGGATATCCCTTCTAATGATATTTTCTACTATGACCGGACACCTTCAACGGATACTGATAAATTTCCTCAGGAGTTATCTTCGTTTGGCGAGTCCGAACAGCGTCTGGCTTTGGCCACAGATAAAGCCGTTCTGCAGCAGTTCAGAAAAGAGAGAACATAAGTAAAAAATGGCTGTGAGATGCCAATAACGCTTCTCACAGCCGTTTTATCATGTATGGCTCTTTTTGTGACAGCGTTCAAGACTCCATCGCGTTTTCACCATGCACTAATTTGTAATAATTATACCTGATTTTTCTATAATTGTAAACCAGTCCTTGTCAATACGTCGTAAAACGTCGAATTTTCTCATTGCCGCAACGGAAAATGCCACCAGAAACGGCAGCGCTTTGTCACAGACTAATTCTAAAAGCAAAAAGGCGAGCAGGTAACCCCCTTCGGAGAAACCTGCTCATCTTTTTCAACATGCTATTTTGCAACGTGCCCTTTCTCCTGATGTAAAGGCCAACTCTTACTTCAAAAACTTGGCAAGTTGCGCACCGCCGAGATCCTCGTAAGCAGCGTTAGTATAGAGATCGTCATAACTCGGAACGCCACTATAAATGACGGGGCGGTTTTGGTTTTCTTCGTTATAGGCCTGAGAATACTCATAGATGCCCTGTAAATGGCGACCGCAGCGCTCTTCGATTGGGTGTGCCTTACCCTCTGTCCATGGGACATAGAGCATCCCCAAACGCTGACTAATTTCGTAGCACTCATCCTCGCCGCCGAGCACCTGATCGATGCTGGTGGCACCGCGCAGACGGCCCTGAGAGGCGTTTGCGGTCTCCATCAGGAGCGCATAGGTGTCGGTGTAGTCGCCGAGCTCACGGTGCGTCAGACCGTGGAAATTGGTGGGCGACTGCTCAAGCGACATCTCAATGCCATCAAGCATGATGTTAATGCAGCCTTCTGCCGCAATGTTCATCGCCCTTTGGTGGGCGACGGTCGCGTTGATGACCGGGTACTCAGGGGACGCCTCATGCAGGTCGAATGTCAGGTCGATATTCTCCGCTCGAATTAACGAGGCAACACCATATGCCATCTTCTCGGTCAGGTTGCCGTCCGGACGACCGGGATACGCGCGGTTGATGTTGCGGGTCTCCGAACCGGACAGCTGCTGTCCAGACGGATAGTGGACGTAGACATCAGGGTCGGGCCACTGGTCGACCGGGTTCGTTGCGCGGGAGCCGTAGCGGAAGGTACGCTCGCCGCTCGCAGTGGTCAGCGTAAAGTACTGAAGATTGCCCTCGCTGGGGTCGTTGTGTGTCATGGCGCTGTGGTTGGTATAGGGGATAACATAGACCGTTCCCTCCTCCACAACGGCGTTCTCGATGAAGGTAAAGGCAGACATATAGCCGGAGACCTCGTTGGCATGCGTGCCGCCGAGGATCAGCATGGCGCCGCCCGGCTTTTTGCCCTCGAGTACATAGACCGGCGTATCGCCGTTGGTGCCCTCAAGTCCGTCGAACCATTCAGAAAGCATCTTCACCTCGGTAACACTGGGTCCCCATTCGGGCAGCGGCAGCTCGCGTGCCGCAAGAAAGTTCATACCCGAATAGACCATGACGGCCACGGAAAGCACCAGGCAGAGGCAGGCCGTGATCGTATTCTTTTTCATTTCAGCCCCCTCCTTACTTGATCATCAGAACGCGCAGCACCAGCGGGATAAGCACCATGGCGGCGTTGAGCTGAAGCGTGAGCTTTTCCTCAGTGAACAGATCCCAGCCGATCAAAGCGACGATGCCGGCGAGGATGATACGGTAGATCAAAGTCATCATAAATTCAATTCGCTCCTTCCCACCTTAAGACAGCGTCAGAAAACTGAGCTGATCGGCAAAGACAATGAAGAGGATGGCCCAAATCACCACGATGAGGCAGGGGATCAGGCACTTCTTCAGAATCGGCGTATAATTCTCCATGCCGACGACCTTTGCCGCAAAAATGCCCGCAAGAGCCGTGGGGGGGACCATATCGCCCAAGGAAGCGACCAGAGACAGCGCTGCGGCAACGATGATCTGATCCTTCGCAAGGAAGGACAGCAGGAATGGGACGCCCAGCACGCTTGCCGAGCCGAACGAGGAAATCGCGCCGAAAGCGGGCATGGAGATAGCCAGCGCCAAGTAACGGGCAAAACTCGGCAGGCTCAGGCAGCTCGTCACGATCAGGCCGCGCACGCCGGTGAGCGTCATGACCTGGATGAACATACCGACGCCCATCAGGATGCCCATAACAGGCAGCGCGGAGTGGACAGATTCCTTAGCCGCCTTGAAGAAGTTGAACTTATAGCCCGTGAAGCAGCCCACGACCGCGCTGATGAGGAACACCAGCGGCATACCGATGTCAGGGATGGCGGGAACCGCCTTATTCAGCACCATCAGGACGATGGCGAGCAACAGGGGGATGTAAACCTTAAAGCCGAAGCGCTCACGGGAATCGGTGTTGAGCTTAGCCTCGACCTCGACGTAGTTCATGTTTTTGACGTACTTGTAACCGAACATCAGCACAAACAGGAACGCAAGGGGGAAGGTCAGCATGGTCAGCGGCAGTCCAAAGCCACTGTACGGAATGTCGATACCGGCACCGATGATCATCGCGGGAATGTTTGTCGGCGGGGCGATCATACCCAATACGCCGCCCATAGCAAGGATACACGCTGTTTCCAGCACAGGCACACCCATGAGCATCAGCACCGGCGCCATGATGGAACCGGCAGACAGCACGGAGGCGGTGGAGGAGCCCGTGATCATGCCGGGGAACATGATGATGACCATGATAAAGATCAGCATCAGCGCGGGGACTTTATGGAAGCGCTGGATGATAAGCGAGGCAATGGCGTCCAGCGCACCGGACTCCTGAATGACCTTCATGAATATCATTGCCGTGGCAATGACCATGATCGTGTCAACATAGGCAAACATACCTTCGACCAGGTGGCGAAGCGCAATGCCCTGCCCGCCCGCGATCGCACCGGCGACGGACGCCAGCACCATCGACAGGCTGACCGGCAGCTTGCAGAGGAAGCAGCCGAGCAGGAATACGCCGACCATCACAAGGAAGGCGATCAATTCTGTAGTCATAGAACCTCCGTATTACTTGAACGCAGCAGGCAGAACGGACACAGCATCGCTGATGCTCTCGATGGAATCCATGGGGATGCCGTTTTTGGAGCACAGACCAGCCATCAGGCCGTCGGTGTCGCCGGAGGAAACAACGATGGCGTAGTCAGCCATGTCGAACACGGGAGCGATAAACTTGTCGGACAGGTCGCCGCGGCGGGCCTCGCCGCCGGTATGCATGGCGATAATGGTGATACCGGCATCCTTGGCAGCCTTCATCAGCTCGTCGAGACGGGCAAGCTCGCCGTCAGCGTCGATACCGGCAGCGCCCAGCCCCTTGGAGGAACCGCCCACGACCACGATCAGCGTCTTGGCATCGCCGAGGTCAGCGGAGGTGGCAAGGTTGTTGGTGGTGAACTCCATGCCCTGCTTCTCCATAACGGTCGCGATCATCTGGTAGTCGGCGCTCTGACCACCGGAGGTGACGAGCGCGGGATACTCGGCGATGGCCTCAGTCAGGCCGCTGACTTCGGTGTTGGCGGAGTTGTTATTGCTGTTATCGCCGTTGTTGGAGCTGTCGTCGGTTTTGTCGCCGCAGGCAGCGAGGCTGAGCACCAGCATAGCTGCAAGCAGCAGCGCAAAAATTTTCTTTGCCATAGTAGTTTTTCTCCTTTCAAATCAAAGCAACAGGCGGCAGAAATCCACCGCCCGCCACTTATATATTCATACGAAAGTCATCTGTCTGAATTTAATAGCCGACAGCCTTACCGTCAGCATAAGGGTCAGCTGCACCGTGAAGCAGCCCATCTTCACCGTACATAACAGCCTGGATATAACCGAACTGATCGTAAGCACAAGACGTTTCGTGCCCCATGCTCTCCAATTCAGCCACAACGTCAGCGCCCAGCGTCTCATCGGTATAGCGCAAAACATTATTTGTGTTGTCAATAATACGGGGCAGATTAACCGCATCCTGCATATCCAGGCCAAAATCCACAACGTCTACAATAATCTGAGCAACTTGAGGGAAGATGGACGAGCCTCCGGGGCAGCCCAGAACCATGAACGGAGATCCGTCTTCCTTTAACACCACAGTAGGAGACATAGAGGACAGAGGCTTCTTGCCTGCCGCAATAGAATTGGGGCCGCCCGGGGTAGGATCGAAATCGTTCATGTGGTTGTTCAGGAAAAAGCCGTAGTTGTCCACATACACATGGCTGCCCCAATAGTAGTTCAGAGACATGGTCATTCCGACCATATTGCCGTCCTTATCCGCAACGGACAGATGCTGAGTATCGTCTCCTTCAAATTTCCACGGATCGTCGGCAGTATAAGTCTGCGCCTTGGTCATGTCAATTTTTTCTGCTAATACCTTAGCGTAATCCTTGCTGATGAGACCATTCACGGGAACATCTACATAATTAGGATCTCCCATAAAGGCGGCGCGGTCCTGATAGGCGATTTTTTCAGCCTCTGCCAGCAGATGAGAGTGCTTGACGGAATAAGGAGTGGTGTCGGATAGGTCAAAGTTCTCCAAAATATTCAAAATCTGAATTACATGAGTACCGCCAGAGGACGGAAGGGGTGACGAGTAAATCTGATAACCGCGGTAGGTGCCTTTCACCGGCTCACTCACATTAATATTGTAGTTGGCAAGGTCCTCCATCGTCATAATGCCTCCGGCATCCGTGACAGCTTTGACCAGTGCTTCACCAATTTCGCCCTTATAAAAAGCATCTGCGCCGCCTTCAATAATGGCTTCCAGCGCCGTGGCAATCTCAGGGTTTTTGACGTACTCGCCCAGCTCATAAGGCATTCCGTCCTTAGTGTAAATGGCGCGGGCATGGTCGTTGCTGTTCAATACCTCATAGCCATCGTCCAGAGCATATTTAGTCAGAGGATTGACGATGTAACCATTTTTTGCCAGCTCCACGGCAGGGCGAATTACTTCCTCTCTGCTCATGGTACCATAGTTTTCCAAAATATAGGTCAATCCAGCCACAGTACCCGGAATAGCAATCGCTTTACCGCCGTAAGTGTACGCATTTTCATCAATCTCACCAGATGCGGCCACAAACATATCGTCGGCCGCGGCAGCGGGTGCATACTCACGGAAGTCAATAAAAATGTTCTCGCCATCGGCCAGATGAAGCGTCATAAAGCCGCCGCCTCCGATGCCATTCGAAAACGGCTCCGCCACACCTACCGCAAAGGCTGTGGCAACTGCGGCATCCACGGCGTTTCCGCCAGCCTTCATAATCTCAACGCCAATCTTTGATGCTTCATAGCGGGCAGAAGAAACCACGCCATTTTCACCGACAGCGCTGCGGTCAAGAGCATTCCATTCGGGGATAAAGAACTCATCTTGTTTCTCCTGATTATCATCGGTGGTCGGGTCTGTCGGAGTAGATACGGGTGTCTGCTTCTCCCCGCAGGCAACGAGTGACAGCATTATCACGCCTGCAAGAAGAAGAGCAAGATACTTTTTCATTTCATTTCCTCCTAAATTTTTTTGCCGAGGACTGCATTTCCGTTTCATATGTATACAGCCTTAGCAAAATTATTATAGGACCGTTCCCGGTTTTTTGTCTATTTATTCTCATATTTCTTCTAATTGTGCCGGAAATATGTAAAAATTGTAAAAATAAACACATAAGATTTGAAGAATATGTCAAGTTCTATATGCAAGAAATACCATTACAGCCTGCGAAAGACCTGCTTTGGTCGTCCCACCTTGCCGTACACATCCACACGCTCCACTTTCTTATCCTGCACCAGATGCTGCAAATAGCGATAGACCGTCTGATACGCAAGGCCTGTCCCCTCGGCGATCTCAATCGCGGTCACATAGTCGCTCTGCTCTGAGAGGAAATTCATAATGATATCCAGCGTGCCGCCGCTGATCCCCTTGGAGAGCGCCGGCTCCGGCCGGTTCTGCCCCGCGAAGCGCAGGTGCAGCCTGATGCGGCTGACGATATCGGGCGCCTTGATAGGCTTGAGTGCAAAATCGCTCGCGCCCGCGGCGAGAAAGGTGTCCGCCACGGTCTGGCTCTCGTCGATGGTAAAGACGATGATCGGCACGCTGGATGACTGCCTGCGCAGCAGTTTCACCCCTTCGATGCCGCTCACACCGGGCATATGGTAATCGATCAGCACGATATCGGGCGAATAGCGGCGAAATGCTTCCAACCCGCTCGCCACATCGCTCGCGCTGACGGCGCGCCAGCCCTGAAATTTGAACAGCTCACCCAGAGCAAAGCAGATCTGCGGGTCGTCGTCGATGGACAGGATGGTAACATTCTCTTTCATTCAGCAGCCTCCTCTATTGTGATCGTGATGTGTGTTCCTTCATTCACCTTGCTGCACAGCGTGACCTCACCACCCAACCGGTCGACGATACTTCGCACAAAGGCAAGGCCAAGTCCGCTGGAGCCTTCGCCAGAATTGCCGCGGCTCCAAACGATTTTCTGCCGTTCCGGGCTGATGCCGACGCCGTTGTCAGCCACGGTAAAGCGCACTACGCCGTCCTCCGCCTCCACGCGCAGCAGAATGCGGCGCTCCGTGCGGGTGCGCACAGCGCGCGCGGAATTTTGCAGCAGGTTGACGAGCGCACGCGGGAACAGCACGTGGTTGACGCTCACGAGCGTCTGCGGTACATCGTTCTGCACACGGATATATGAAGCGTAATCCGACGTCGATACCTGCGCCAGCACGATACGCACAAGTTCCTTGGTCGTGATGGGTGAACGCTGGTCCTCGTAGAGTATCTCCGAGATCATGCGGCTCATCTGTTCCACATTATCCTCCACGCGCGTAAGGTATTCCACATCCTGCGAGCGCTCCTCGGCCTCACACTTCATTTTCAGCACACCCACAAGCGTCTGCAGAGCCGTCAGCGGCGACTTCAGATCGTGGACAAGATACTGCATCTCCTGATAGGTCCTGTTTTTTATCTCATTGATCTGCACACGCGTGCGGATCTCTTCATTTTGCTCACGCAGCACGCTCAGCTCTCGCAGATTGTTTTCTACGCGCAGCTGAAAAAATATGAGCACGCCGAAGAGGAAAAAGAGCAGTATCCCCACCATGCCCATTGTATTGATGAGCCCCTCGCCGTCGAGGACCGCCGCCGCGATCTTGATATCCTGCGAGGTCTCGCCGCGTCCCACGGGCAACGAGTCCATGAGCGGCATCACATCAAGAAACTGGAACGCCGTCAGGAACGCTCCCACCAGCAGCGCTTTCTTCGTGCGGGAAATATACTTATAGTTGAGTATCTGGAACAGGATACCGAAGCACGCTGTCAGCATGGCTGGCAGGCCGAAATCGTAGCGTACACCGTAGATCAGATAGATCACGCGGTAGACCACGCGCAGTAGTGCGATCGTCAGCGCAGCGTTGAGCACCTCCGTTTTCTTGCCTCGCCAGGTAAAACCGATCGACTCACCGATGAAAAACGCACCGACATAGTGCGGGATGCCGCGCAGGGCGTTGAGTGCCACGAGCAGCAGCGCAGCCGTCATCAAAAAGGTCTTCTCCGACCAGCGCAGTGCTTCAATGAGGTAGTGCCAGACCGGAAAGTTGTGCATATTGAACGCGAGCGGCATCAAGAGGCTCACGAGCACGAGCACGACGCCAACGGAAAACTCCAATGTGTCCACCTTTTCCACACGCAGCGGTATCTTTCTGATTTGTTCCTTCACGGCTTCTCCTCCCCCTCACAGCATATTTTCATATTGTAGGACATACTTCACGATTTCCAAATGATTACGCACACGCTGTGCAAGTGGCTCCGTACGCAGCGTTTCCACCGTGATAGCCGGGATTTCCAGTTGCTCTGTCACCGTCCGGTTAATGCTGCCACGCGGCGGCGAGCCGTACAGCGTCAGCGGAGACGCGCACAGCGTCCCATTCTCGGATGCGAGCAGCATCTCCCAGATGAGCTCTCCCGTCTCGCCAGACGCATCACAGATAAGCGAATTACCGAGTGCATCCGCGCCATTTTCCGATGCTTCGTGTGCCTCGTGCAAATCGAGCAGCAGCGCAGGCTGCCGCTGTGCGATGTCAGAAAAGATCGCCGCC